>Ga0209633_10001650_pt1 | contig 22568 bp, 28 predicted proteins | sample Cruoilmetagenom1_FD_187290 | JGI IMG/M metagenome (GOLD analysis project Ga0209633, IMG submission 187290) | Oil polluted marine microbial communities from Coal Oil Point, Santa Barbara, California, USA - Sample 1 (SPAdes) (version 2) | ecosystem: Environmental > Aquatic > Marine > Oil seeps ... | reverse complement strand
TAATTCAAGCTTTCAGAAAACAAAAAAGCCTCTCATTTATGAGAAGCTTTTGTAATCTGTACAGGCGGAGAGACTCGAACTCTCACACCTTGCGGCACTAGATCCTAAGTCTAGCGTGTCTACCAATTCCACCACGCCTGCAAATTAATTGGGATGCAAATATACTCAATCTTGTTAAATAGCAAACTGTTCACCTTTATTTTTATTACTTTTGGAGTATAAATATTTCTTCATATGAATAACATTAAAACTTATATCAATCAACATAAAGATCGGTTTATAAATGAACTGATAGAATTATTAAAAATCCCTTCTATTAGTGCAGATTCTGCATTTGAAAAAGATGTGATTAAAACCTCTGAAGTGATTAAAACTACCTTAGAAAAAGCTGGATGCAATCATGTAGAAATATGTGAGACTCCAGGTTATCCTATAGTTTATGGAGAAAAAATAATTAACCCTAGCCTACCAACAGTATTGGTCTATGGACATTATGATGTGCAACCTGCAGACCCGATAGATCTTTGGGATTCTCCTCCGTTTGAACCTATAATTAAAAAAACTGAGACTCATCCTGATGGGGCAATTTTTGCTCGTGGGGCTTGTGATGATAAAGGTCAAATGTATATGCACGTAAAAGCACTAGAATACATGACAGCTAATAATAATCTGCCTTGTAATGTAAAATTTATGATTGAAGGTGAAGAAGAAGTAGGTTCAGAAAGTTTAGCGTGGTTTGTAAAACGCAATCAAGAAAAACTAGCTAATGACATTATTTTAATTTCTGATACAGGTATGATTAGCAATACACAACCTTCTATCACGACAGGGCTACGTGGTTTGAGTTATGTTGAAGTTGAAGTTACAGGACCAAATAGAGATTTACATTCAGGACTTTATGGTGGTGCGGTTGCCAACCCAATAAATGTTTTGACCAAAATGATTGCCTCATTACATGATGAAAACAATCACATTACTATTCCTGGTTTTTATGACAACGTTGAAGATCTATCCACCGAAGAGCGAACTGAAATGGCAAAAGCCCCATTTTCATTAAATGCGTATAAAAAGGCTTTAGATATTGAAGACGTATACGGAGAAAAAGGGTACACAACAAATGAAAGAAACTCTATCAGACCTACTTTAGATGTCAACGGAATTTGGGGAGGTTATATTGGTGAAGGTGCAAAAACGGTAATTGCTAGTAAGGCTTATGCCAAAATATCTATGCGATTAGTTCCCAACCAAGATTGGATAGAAATTACTAAATTATTTAAAAATCATTTTGAAAGTATTGCTCCTAAGGGTATAAAAGTAAAAGTCAAACCACATCATGGTGGACAAGGTTACGTAACACCAATAGATAATATCGGATATAAAGCTGCAAATAAAGCTTATACTAAAACTTTTGGTGTAGAAGCAATTCCTCAACGTAGTGGAGGAAGTATACCTATTGTTGCCCTATTTGAAAAAGAATTGAAGAGCAAAACCATTCTTATGGGATTTGGCTTAGATAGTGATGCCATTCATTCACCAAACGAACACTTTGGTGTTTTTAACTATTTAAAAGGTATTGAAACCATTCCGTTATTTTATAAGTATTTTACTGAGATGAGTTAAAAAAAACCGAAATCAAAATATTTTGATTTCGGTTTTTTAAATTTTTTATTTAGAAGATACTATTTTCCATTGATCTTCAGTTAAAATGTTGTGAATTAAATTATCACGACAATCAATTTTAGAAGTGACTATTTGTTTTTTAATCTCAGCAATTTCTTTCACTTTTTTTAAGATATTTTCTTTAGACTCTTTTTGTATTGAAAGTTCGTAAACATTTTTCTCAAGTGAATTAACCTTAGCGGCAAGCTCCATCATTCTCGGATGATTATCACTACTCCATTTTGAAAGTTTCTCTTCCTGAGTTGCATCTAATTTAACATCAACTTCTTTTACAAGTTGCATATAATTTGGTAGAGGATTAACATGTTTTATCAATATAGACATATCTTTTTTATCATTAAAAGCCATTTTTTCTTGATACAAAGTCACCAAATCATTCCATTGTTTTTCATCTAAAATCTCCAAAACCTTGCTATGACAATCCAGTTTCATATTTGCCAAACTAGATCTCAACTCTAAAGTTTTCTCAAAATTATTTACTATAAACTCTTTCTTTGCATTATCTAATGAAGCGTCATACAAATCTTCTTCTAGACTTTTAATCTCATTGGCAATTTTTACTGCCTCTGGACTTTTACTTTTACTAAATTCAACAAATTTTTGATATTGAGTTTCATTTATATGTAATGCTTCTTTATTATTTAAAATAACATTCATATAAAGTGGTAATGATGTTGCATGAAGCATCACTTTCTTTTTATCAATCTTATCTGATATTGAATCGGTTTTAACTTCTGTCTGTATAATTTCTTTTATCTCTTTTTTTTCTGTATTTGCGTTCTCTTTACAAGAAATAAATAGTAAACTCAACGATAAAAATATAGAAAAATTTAAGCTTGCTCTTCTCATGATAGTTGTAATTAATTTGCTAATAATATTTCACAAAAATACGACACAAAATTCAACAATTTGCAACAAAAGTTACTTTCAAAATGTGAAAATATATCAATATATATTTTATAAAAAATAAGATCAACTAATTTAAGACTCAGAAGGCTTACTTTTTAACAGATACTGATGAATCTATATAAACAAAACCAGAGTGTTAGTTATTTTCTTATACTCTAAAAAAATAACTATACTTTTTAACTAACTCACTAATCAAATTACTTAAATTTTCTAGACAACACTTTTAAATATATGACCATTTACTGGAGATGCCGACCAAGATTTAGGAAATACTTTTGAATCTTGTGTAACAGGTCGAAAAGCTAGAGGCCAAGGCTTAGTTTGCTTTACTTTTTTACTGTTAGAATCTTTTACTTTAAATTGATTTGCTATGTGAGCATTACAATTATTCATTTCTAATTTATTCTCTATAGTCTTAACCATAACATTGTTTTTTTTAGTTTAATGACTTTATTATATAACAACCTATTATTTTAAACTCCTACAACAATTCTGTAGTATATTTTAGATAGAAAATTAATTAACAATTAACAAACTTTAACATAACAACTTGCTTTTTATATTTTTAATAATTATTTTTGGTAACAGTTCACTTCTAATGACGCTACTTATTACCAATAGGTTACATATAGACTTTGCAACAACAAATGATGCTACTTTTTTACACAAGCTAATGAATGACTCATCATACCTTAAATATATTGGTGACAGAAATATCAATTCAATTTCTGATGCTGAAAATTTTATTACTTCAAAATTCTTGCAAAGCTATAAAGATAACGGATATGGGTATTATATTATCAAATTGAAAGATACCAACCAATCTATAGGTATTTGTGGTTTGGTGAATAGAGAAGCTTTACATATTATTGATATTGGTTTTGCATTACTACCTAAATTCAGAAAAAACAATTATGCATTTGAAGCTAGTAAAGCTTTATATGACTACAGCCAAAACATATTAAAAATTGAAGAAATTACAGCTATTGTTGATCCAAAAAACAAGAAATCAATTTCTTTATTAAAAAAGTTAGGATTGGATTACAAAAAAATGATTCAGCTAGATGATGACCCAATTGAATGTATGCTTTTTACTTCTCTAAAAGAGCAACACTAATCATCCTCAATGCTATTGAAGTTTTAATAAAAGAATATATCAAACTAAACTAACGTTGAAATTTTCTCCTTTTAAAATTAAATTTTATTTTACGATTAGGTAGTGGTTTAGGTTGTAAATCAGATAAGACTCTTTCGGCAAAGGCATAATCTACTTTCCTAAATCTATCAGCAGCGTATGCTTTACAACCACTTCTAGGACTTTTAATTTCCTTCAATACCAATCCGTCATCATAAGGATTAAACCCTACAACGGTATACATCTCATTTTTTTTGAGTCCGTCTAATTTGTACCATCTGCGTCTTGCATCAATACAAATGACAGTTTCACCTATTTTGAACATAGTTTAGTTATTTAATTTTCCCACTGGAAAAGTAAGGTTTTTTTCTAAAAAAACAAAAGTAAATAATAGTAAAAATTTAAAATCAATGGAATAAATAGGAAATTCTTAAAAAAATAAGGGTATTTTTAAATATTCTAAATTAAAAAATTCGAAATCTATATTAAATGAAGTGTTTTATTAATTCAAATTTGAATTAATAAAATCTTGAGCTTGTGATTCGGAAATAATTTGTGATTCTGTTTGAGGTTGTAATTCTTCTAAAACGTTTTCAGCAAAGTTATAATCAATTTTTCTAAATCTTTCAGCAGCAAAAGCATGATAACCACTACCAGGGCTTTTTACCTCTTTTAGAATTAAACCATTATCATAAGGATTAAATCCTACAACAGTATACATTTCATCTTTTTTAAGACCTCCTAGTTTATACCAATTTCTTCTTGCATTTATACAAACTACGATTTCTCCAATTTCAAATGTATTCTCCATGATTCTTTTTAGTGATTTATTATAAAACAATTTATAAATAAAAACTCCTCTTTAAAATGTGGGTATTTTTATAAATAAAGATTAAATACCTAATAATTATTAGTAAAAATAATTTTACTCCTTTTTCATGCAGAATTTACAAATCTATAATTATAACTTTAATCAAGTATATTTATTGTTTATAAATTAAAGTCATCAATCAATAGCAATAAATAATTGAGTAACTCTAGATACAATTAATTGTACTGCAAACATACATTGTGAATCTAAAGAAAATCTAAAGTTAGCTTTAGAATTGTCTTTTGGGAGAAAAAGCATTAATATTCATCGAAGTTTTTTGTTCGGTAACAATTTCTGAAACCAATTTGCCAGTAGCTGGACCCAAGCTCCAGCCCATCATAGCATGTCCTGTTGCTATAGTAATATTTTTTAATTTTGAAAGCCTTCCTATATAGGGTAAACCATCAGGTGAGACTGGTCTTAATCCGCAAACAGCAGTTGCAATTTCAGGTTCTTGAATTCGCAATCCATTGTAATAATTTTGAGCAGCATTGGCAATAACTTTTACTCTTTTGGGATGTATTTTATGATTGATTCCTGCAATTTCCATCGTGCCAGAAAAACGTGTAAAACCATTCATTGGTGTAACGGCAACTTTTGCTTCCATTAAAATGGCTGGCATTGTAATCCCTATTTTTCTTTTGACATTAATTGCATAACCTTTTCCGGCCTGAACCAATAATTGCATTCCTATTTTTTTGGTAAGTAGCGGACTCCAACTTCCTGCAGCTATTACAACCTCGTCAGCTATAACGTCTCTTTTATCTGTTTTAATTATTGAAACCTTATGAGATAAAACTTCTAAATCGATAACTTTTTCGTTTGTATAAAAGGTAACTCCATTATTTTTTAAATATCCGTAAAGTTGTTTCATAAATACATTCGGAGTCGTATGTGCATCACACTTATAATGTATAGCTCCCTTGATATTTAAATCTAGATTTGGTTCTAACTCTTTAACTTCAGCTAAAGAAAGAAATGAGACTTCTAAACCTTCTTCAATAGCTCTTTTTGCAACTTTGCTTTCTTTTTCTCCTACTTTATCTGTTTGATAAAACATCAATAACCCTTTGTTTTCTAGCTGAAAATTAAAGGCAGTATCGTTATAAAAATCTGTAAACAATTCTTTACTCAATACATTAATGTCTTTAATTACCGGAATAGCTTTTTCTACATTTGCTTTAGTAGATGATCTTTTAAAAGCTAAAGCCCATTTTAAAAATTCGGAATCTAAGCGAGGTTTTACATAAAAGGGACTGGTTGAATTAAACATCATTTTCAATCCTGTAGTAATCATTCCTGGTGCAGCTAAGGGTATAATATGACTCGGTGCAATGTATCCTGCATTCACAAAAGAAGCTCCATCAGTAATGCTTGACTTATCTATAACAGTTACTTTACAGCCTCTTTTTGAAGATAATACGCAGAACAAAGTCCGATGATACCGCCACCAATAATTACAATGCTTTTGTTTTTCATCTTATTAACTTGAGTTCAACCTTAGATTTAATTCACAGAATGCAAAAAAAAAGGTAAAGTTTGAAATGTTAAAATTAGAAGTAATATCGAGATATTTTAAGAATTTTAGATAAAAAAGATTGCCCTTTTTTTACAGCTTCTTCACATACTTTGTAATAATCACAATTTGCTGACTACCTACTCTACCCTCAATATATTCTGCATTGTCATGGTCTAGTGAAATTCTTCTTACTGCTGTACCTTGCTTTGCGACCATACTAGATCCTTTTACTTTCAAATCTTTAATCAACACCACGGAATCACCTGCTTTTAAAACCACACCATTCACATCTCTATGCACAACACCCGTCTCTTCCTCCTCACCTTCACCAGTTGCTTTTGCCAATTTTAATGCTTCGTCATCAAGATACATCATGTCTAATAAATCTTGTGGCCAACCTTCAGCACGCAATCTATTTAGCATTCGCCAAGCCATAATTTGAACAGCTTGATGTTCGCTCCACATACTATCGTTCAAACAACGCCAATGGTTTGCTTCTACTTTATCAGCGTCTTCAATTTGCTCTAAACAGGTAGCACAAATCAATAATGAATTGTCTACAGTTTCATTTAAAGAAGGTGAAATTTTATAGGCACTTAGGTTTTCAGTTGCACTACACAATTCACATGTTGAATTACTTCTTTCTTCTAATGATTTTAATATACTCATGATTTATTTTTGATACTGCAATAGTAAGGTTAAATAATTGGGACTGCAAATTAAATTGATTGGTGGTAACAACTATTCACAACCTCCCCGCCTCAGTGAACTGAGACACCCCTCCTTAAAAAAAGGAGGGGAGCTCCTTCTATCAAACTTAATAGTTGAAAATAAAATCTCATTTTTCATCAAGCGTTTCCCTAAGTTTTTTAGGCAATTTTTCTACCACTAAATTATAAGAATGATCTATAAGTTCAAGTAATTTTTCTTTTGGCAATCTAGAATCAAAAATTATCGTATTCCAATGTTTTTTACTCATATGATAGCCTGGTAAAATGATTTCATCATATTCTTCTCGAAGCTCAATAGCTTTTTCAGGATCACATTTTAAATTCACTGCTGAGGGTTGACGCTCTAATCCTGTTAAAGCAAACATTTTTCCCAACACTTTAAAAACTAAGGTCTTTTCATCAAAAGGAAAACTTTCTGTGACTCCATTTTTACTCAAACAATATGTCCTAAATTCTTCTATGTTCATTTCTCAACAATTCTTATCATCATTTTTTCTGGATTTGGTAATTTTTCATATCCAAATTGAGTATACAGCCCATGAGCATCTTTAGTCATTAAAAACCAAGTTTCTACTTTATTGAGTTGATCATAATTAACAATTTCTTTCATCAATCGTTTAGAATAGCCTTTCCCTCTATAAATTGGCAACACAAACACGTCTAATAAATATGCAAAAACTACATAATCAGTAACTATTCTGGCAAAACCTATTTGTTCTCCATTTAAATACACTCCAAAATTTAAAGAATTTTCAAGAGTTGTTTTCACTTCTTGTTTTGTACGCCCTTTTCCCCAATACGAGTTGGTTAAATAAGAATGAATCATCTCAACATCTAATTTATCTTTGTCTGTAGAAATCTCAATCATTTTCATTAATTTAAAACTTCATACAATACAGGTTTACTAGGGCTTGCATTATTTTCAAAAGGTGCAATCTGTAAATTCAAAAAATACCTACCATCCTTAATTTTGTTTGGGACAAAAATCAATTCAGTTATCGTGGCATTGAATCTTATTTTACCTTTTGTATTCCAAAATGCATTATGTGATAGTAATTTACCTCCATCTTTTTCTTTATCAACTGAAGGCATATCAACCAGTAAATGTTCTATCCCTTTTTCTTTTAAATAAACAACAGCTTCTTCAAGTAAGTAAGGCGGATTTGTCTTTGAATAATTTTTAGAAAGTTTCTCCTTGGTGTTTGGTATGGTTCTAATTACTATAGCTTCCCTTTTCTTATTTCCTAATAAAAACTGGATTTGTTTTTTAGAAATAACAAGGTCATTCTCTAATTTTTCTGGAGCCACAGTAATAACCTCTGCCAAAAAGAAAAACTGCTTTAATGTTTTATTTATTGAGATAAACTCTTCTGTTATATGCCCAACACATTCGGTATGTGTACCATGGGCATGTGGTTTAAAATAAATGGAGTTAAAATTGGAAGAATGCTTTTTTTTGACACTCCTCATTTTTTTTAATCGTGGACTTTTTTGATTCCAAGCAAGAGCACCTACATTATCTCGTGTTAAGAGTAAAGGCATTGAAATATCTAAAGGTTCTGATAGATTTATTTTTAATTTCTGTGATCCATATTGAATTGTTGTTAGCATATCACAAATATAACTAAATCATAAACAATTCACTTGCTATTCCGTCTACTAAAAATTTCCCTTTCTGTGTGGTTTTTAACTTCTCGATACCTTTGCCCTCAATTACATTCAAAGTAATAATTTCAAGCAAACCTTGCCTTATAAATTTTTCTGAATTTTTCAGTAACTGCTTTTTATACTCAACTCCGAAATCCTGCTCTACCTTATCTAAAGACACTCCCCAAATGGTTCTCAACCCAGTCATCACTAATTCATTAAACCGATTATTTTTAGATAATCCCTCAATTTCTTGAGGTAATTTTCCGTTCTGAATAGCTTTTAAATACTTGATATTATTTGAGACATTCCAACTTCTTTGTTTTCCATTAAAGGAATGTGCTGAAGGTCCAACACCTAAATAAGACTTACCTAACCAATAAGACGTATTGTGCTTTGAAAAATAATCAGGCATTCCAAAATTTGAAATCTCATAATGTATAAAACCTTGTTTTTTGGTTTCAGCAATCAAAATATTGAAATGCTCTAATGCCAATTCTTCTGAAATATTCGGATATTTTCCTTGTCGGATAAACGTTGCCAATGCTGTTTTAGGTTCAACTGTTAGAGCATAACTAGAAATGTGATTGATACCAAAACCAAAAACTTTTTGTAAATTTTGCATCCAACGTTCAGGCGTCATATTTGGAATGCCATAAATTAAATCGACTGTAATATTATCAAAATAGCGAGTGGTTTCTAACAAACAATTCTTTGCTTCTTTTGAATTGTGAGCACGATTCATCAACTTTAAATCTTCATCAAAGAAAGATTGAACACCAATACTTAATCTATTAACAGGTGAATTTGCCAATGCTAAAATTTTAGAAGATGTTAAGTCATCAGGATTTGCCTCTAACGTAATTTCAGGATTACCGATAACCTTATAATTAGTTGTTATAGTATCCATTAGCAATTGAATCTCTTCAGATGCTAATAAACTAGGAGTTCCACCTCCAAAATAAATGGTTTCTACAACTATATTTTGAAATTCATCCTTACGAAGCTGTAATTCTTTCACTAAGGCTTGAATCATTTCATCTTTTCGATTCAAAGTTGTCGAAAAATGAAAATCACAATAATAACATGCTTGTTTACAAAAAGGGATGTGTAGGTAGAGAGCCCCTCCTAGCCTCCCCGAAGGGGAGGAATTCTTACTCATACTCTTTAAGTTCATCTTACAATTTTCATCTTTTAGTAATTAAGAATTCTTCATTCTCTCTTTTAATTCTTCAATTGAAAAAGGTTCTTTTCGTTTATGAATCATAGCATGACAATTCGGACAAACAGGGCGTAAATCTTTCATAGGGTCTACCTCATCTTCACCAGTAGTTGAAACTAACTTTAAATGATGAACATGGATAAAATTTTTTCCAACCTCTCCATATACTTCTTCAAAATTAAAACTACAAACAGAACAAGAACATCCATAATGTTCAATACATTTTTTTCTTGCTTTTGGGTCTCTTTCATATTTAGTAACCAAAACTTCATTTGGTTTACCTTCAATATATTTTTGCTCTTTTAATTTTGATAGATTTGAAACCTCTATTGCCTCATCTTTTGATTCCCCATTAGTTGACTTTTCAAATTTATATACAACTTTGTTGTTTTTATCAGTCTTTGAAACAATTAATCCTCGCTTCTTCAAATGAGGAAAGTGTGCCTTAACTCCACTCTTTTTTCTACCACTCTTTTTTATTAATTGTTGTATAGTGGCTCCTTTAAGTAACATTTGATTAATAACCCCTCCTCCTTTTCTATTACCTAACCAATAAGGATTATCTTCTAACTTAATTTTACCCAATAATAAATCATTTGTTAATTTAATTCCCAACGCTCTTTCTTCCTTTAACTTATCTCTACCCATTTAAATTTATTTTACCACCTAAACACCACATATTTTCCCCTTCGGGGTTAGGGGATTATTTATTCCCCCTTTGGGGGTTAGGGGGCTTCACCCTCTTTTCATTCTGTTTAACAAAGGCACCCCAACCGCTATAGCTTTTACCTACTGTTATTCTTCCTGAATTGTAAAAATGGCAAACTGCAGCAGCCAAACCATCGGTAGAATCCAAATTCTTGGGTAATTCTTTCAAACCCAATGTGCTTTGTAGCATTTTAGCAACTTGTTCTTTACTGGCATTACCGTTACCTGTAATTGCCATTTTAATTTTTTTAGGTGAATATTCTGTAATCGGTATTTCTCTTGATAAACCTGCAGCCATAGCAACACCTTGTGCCCTACCTAACTTTAACATACTTTGCACATTCTTACCAAAAAACGGAGCTTCAATTGCAATCTCATCAGGATGATAATTCTCTATCAATTCAATAGTACGTTCAAAAATAAGTTTCAACTTTACATAATGATCATTATACTTTTTCAATTGCAATTCATTCAATTGCATAAACTGCATTTCTTTATTGACCACCTTTATCAACCCGAAACCCATAATGGTTGTCCCAGGATCTATCCCTAAAATTATTCTTTCTGTTTTCAAATTCTTAAGACCTTTATTCTCTATAATTTAGACAGGGCAAACTCATACTTTGTTTTTGTTTGTTTTTGCCACGAATACACGAATTATATTGTTAAATGTAAAAAATAATAATTTTCACGAATAAAAAATCCTATAGGATTTTTAAAATTAGTGTATTCGTGGCTTTTATCAAAAGTATGAGTTTGCTCTGATAATTTAGAGCCGACACTACATTCAATTAATAATTTTCATTACTTTGCACCAAAGTACAATTCATTGCATTACAAAACTAAACAATTCTTCTTTTTCCTCATCAAACTATCAATAGTTGTTGGAGCATTTTATTTTATTTATAATAAAACCATACACAATGAACAAATTAGCTTTGAATATTTTATTGACAAACTTGAAAAAACTATTTTTAGCAGTACTAAAACCATTTTAATTTTAGTGCTTTTCACCTTTGCCAACTGGTTTTTTGAAATATTAAAATGGAAAACTCTTACTTCTTTTATTAAAAATACAACTTTTTACGATGGCTTTCAACAAAGCTTAGGCTCTCTTACTGCCTCACTATTCACACCCAATCGCATTGGTGAATATGGTGCAAAAGCTATTTATTATAAAAAAGGAAATAGAAAAAAAATAATGTTACTTAATTTAATAGGTAATAGCACTCAAATGGCAGTAACGGCACTCTTTGGTTGTTTTGGTCTGATCTATTTTATCACTCATTTTGAAGTGAATTTTGAAATTTACCGCCTAAGAAAATTGACCTATATTTTTGCAATACTTCTTGCAACCGTCCTAACAGGAAGCCTTGGTGGATTTAAAAAAATTAGAGGTTTTTATATTGATAAAATTGTTGATTTTATTAAAAATATCTCTTTGAAAATTCATTTCAAAAATGGGTTATTTTCTATAGTGAGATACTTGATTTTTTCACATCAATTTTATTTTTTACTAATCACTTTTGGTGTTGACACAGACTATATCACAGCAATGTCTTTGATTAGTTCTATGTATTTACTAGCTTCAATAGTACCGAGCTTAGCATTTCTAGATTGGTTAATTAAAGGTTCGGTTGCCATTTGGATATTTAGTTTTATCCATGCAAATGAACTGGTTATTTTCACCATCAGCTTATTGATGTGGATCTTAAATTTTGGACTAGCAGCCATAATTGGTAGTTATTTTGTATTGAACTTTAATTTCTCAAAACAAAAATGATTATTTTCACTACCATCATACTACTACTCTATAGCTTTATTATTATATTATTCATTATTGGTTTTGAAAAAATTGAAGTATTTAAACATCATATTAAAACACCTCAAACAAAATTTTCTATTATTATTCCTTTTCGTAACGAGGAAAAAAATTTACCTGAACTACTTAAGAGTTTAGAACAACTCAATTATCCAAAAGACAAGTTTGAAATTATTTTTGTAGATGATGATTCTACTGACAATTCTGTACAAATTATTACAGAATTTAAAAACAAGACTATTGTTATTAAAAATAATAGAGTCTCAAATTCTCCTAAAAAGGATGCTATTAAAACTGCCATTAAAAAAGCTCAATTTGATTGGATAATCACTACCGATGCTGATTGTGTTGTACCACAACAATGGTTAAACGCTTTTGACACATTTATTCAAATTCGTCCATCAAAATTAATTGCAGCTCCTGTAAAATACACAGCAAATCACACCTTTTTAGAGCAGTTTCAAGTTTTTGATTTTTTAAGTCTTCAAGTAGTAACTGTAGGTGGATACGGTATTCGAAAACCTTTTTTGTGCAATGGTGCAAATTTATGCTACCATAAACCAACTTTTTTTGAAGTAAACGGATTTGAAGGCAACGAGCACATTGCAAGTGGTGATGATATTTTTTTACTGGAAAAAATTACTAAAAAATATCCTAATGAAGTTCACTTTTTAAAGTCTACCAATGCCTTAGTAAGTACAAAACCACAAACAACTTTTAAAGACTTATTATCGCAACGTATTCGTTGGGCAACCAAAACTTCATTCTATAGCAACCATTTTCCAAAATTTGTTGGAATTATTGTGATTTTAATGAATTTTCTAATTATTGATTTAACCATCCAGTCAATTTTCGATAAGCAATTACGATTTTTAGTATTCCTTAGTCTTATAATAAAACTAATTTTAGATGGAGTACTCATCAAAAAACAGTATTCTTTTTTAAAGGAAAAATTTAATTTTCTCAATTTTATATTGAGCAGTTTGTGTTATCCGTTTTTCAGTATGTTTGTAGTGCTATCCTCCTTAAAGAGAAATTACCATTGGAAAGGAAGACAATTTAAAAAATAGATTATGGCATTGTTAAACTACAGAACTTCAAATCCAGCCTTTAGCCGATATGTTTGGAAACAACATCACTCTTCAAAAGCTAAAATGACTTTAAATGGATTGTTTTTAAAATCAATAATAGCCATTTTTTTGGTTGGATTAACCACTTGGTATGTGTGGGATTTAGTCTATAAAGGTGTTGATGTAAAATGGTACACTTCGGGTGGATTATTAGCTGCCATTTTCTTTAGTGTGTTAACTTCTTTTAAACGGATTTGGGCACCCATTACCACACCACTATATGCACTTTCAAAAGGATTATTTTTAGGTGGATTTTCTGCTTATGCAGAAATCAGATTTGAAGGCTTGCCCATGCGAGCTGTCAGCATTACCATACTCACTTTTTTTGTAATGCTAATTCTTTACAAAGCAAAACTGATTACAGTAAACAAAAGGTTTAGAAGTATTATCATCACATCAACCCTCACCATTATAACCATCTATATTATCAATTGGATTCTCCATTTTTTTGGCATCAATCTTCCTTTTGTTTGGGGAACTTCCTGGTTTGCTATTGGCTTTAATATATTGGCAGCTTTGGTAGCTTCGTTTTCTTTATTATTAGATTTCTATTTTATTGACAGAAAACTTAATAAAGCACCAAAATATTATGAATGGGTAGCCACTTGGGGGTTACTCGTCACCTTAATTTGGTTGTATGTTGAAGTACTGCGATTGCTAAAAAAATTAGCGATACGATTTTAAACTCCCGTTTTTCGATATTATATAATCATTTAACCGTTGTGAGCTCCTCCTTTAGATAAAGGGAGGAGACCCGCTTTTTGGCGTGGGCGGAGGGATTACAAGCTTAAACAGTAGTTATTTTTAAAATTTTACACTAATGATTAATATCATCAATCTCCCCTTTCTTCGCTCAACATGCTTTTATTCAATACTTAAAATCTTTAGAAATGAGCGAATTCATCCCCCTCTTCATCTGAAGAGGGGAGCTATTTATGATTTCACCGTAGCCTATTAAGGGAAGGAATCATAATGTCAATTTAACAGTTAAAAATATTCTACAATATTTCCCCTTCCTTTTGGGAAGGGCTAGGGATGGGATATCGTTTTCACCAATACCGTCAATCTGTATTGTGATTTTACAAAAATACCACGTTTTACAGCAGGCTTCATGGTTGGCAACAGCGTAAAACTTTGTCTGATCACACTATCTAGTTCTGGAAAATTTGCAATGATACTTTCTGGAGAGTTGATTTTTACTACAGAAGCTTTACCAGTATTGTCAATTAATAAATCAATAGCTGTACTGTCATTCACTGCTTTTTTAACCTTTAAATCATTTTTATTAAACAGTTCAGAAAGCTTTTGTGTTAAGGTTTGCTCAAAACATTCCTTTTGATTGCCTTCTTCAGAAAAATTCTCACAGTCAGAAAAAATTGGATAGACATCAACTTTAGTATAATCAATGACAGTACCTGACAGTTGTAAGTTATTATTAGAAGTCGTAGATGTAGACGAAAAAAAATCGCAAGAAGTAAAAAATACTACCAAAAAAAGAAAACTGACGGCTCGCCTGATCATTGCTTATCTATATTGCTACGAAAGTACAATTTTTTAGCAATTACTACAATCAACCTTTTCTCCTTTTATAAACAATTCTTTTTTAATTTCTTTGATACGCTGTTTTAGCAAAACAGATTGATATTTGCCTTTAGATAATAAACTACCCGCAATCTTTAAAACCGAAGATTGTGCTTAAGTTTTAAAGGTTACTAATACTATGATTATAAAAATTTTCTTTTTCATATAAATTTAATCAACTGACAAAGTAATAGGCAAAGCATATTTTACCGCTACTTTTTTACCACTTTGCTCACCAGCCAGCATTTGAGGTAAGCTTTTTATAACTCTTACAGCTTCTTCTTCTACATTTGTTTTTAAATTCACTATCAATTCTTTAACTAATTTTTTAGTTGATTAATACGTAACAAAAGTAAATTTTAGCATACTTATTGCTATACACTTAGAAACAATAACAAAAAATTATGGATATATTTTTATTAATACTTGGGGTTTGTCTCATGGGATTAGGTTTGGTAGGCTCTTTTTTACCAATATTACCAGGGCCATTTACAGGATGGCTAGGTTTATTAGTCTTACATTTAACCAAAGCAATTCCTCAAGATTGGACGTTCCTTGGTATAACTTTAGCCATAGCACTCTTGATATGGGTGTTAGACTACATTATCCCAGCTATGGGAACAAAAAAATTTGGAGGAACTAAGTCTGGTGCCATAGGCACAACAATCGGATTAATTATTGGTTTATTTTCACCCATACCTTTCGGATTTATAATCGGTGCCTTTGTGGGTGCATTTATAGGTGAAATGACGCATGATAGTAAAGATACAACAAGAGCATTAAAGGCTAGTTTTGGTTCTTTCTTAGGCTTTCTGTTTTCTACAACTGTGAAATTTCTAGTAAGTCTAGTTTTCTTGGTGTTATTTATCAATAAAGCTTATCAAAACTGGGAAGCTTTAATTGGATAGTATAAAAACAAAAAGGCTTTCCGTAAACGGAAAGCCTTAAATAATTGAGTTAACTTGTTTTTTATTTTCTAAATTTCTTTAGAAATTTATTTGTATTGTTGATTGTTATTGATGCAAATGTTTCTTTTTAGTGACTTTTAGAAAGTTTACTTTATGTTTCACTTACACTAATAAAACAATATACTCTTAAAAGTTCCTACCCTTGAAGCAAAAAAAAAATTAAAACAGCATATTCAGAACTTCAAATAAATGATAAACTCATACAAATATTGATTGACCTTCATCGAATATTAATTTACACAATTGGCTTTAATAAATAATGATTATTTTCGTTGTTATTAATTAAAACCAAATATTATGATTATTTACGGGTCAAGAGGTAAACACATACATAGTGAAGAAACAAATCTGATTCATTGTTCACATTGTCAAGAACAAAGAAAACACACTATAAGTATTTATGGTAGATATGCTCATATTTTTTGGATTCCGTTTTTTCCTTTAGGGAAAAAAGGAGTATCTGAATGCAATCATTGTAAAATGACCCTCGCCCCAAAAGAAATGAATGAACAGTTAAAATTAGCTGTTCAAAATGCTAAAAAAAATGCTAAAACACCTATTTGGTTTTGGTCATTTTTATTGATTATCGCTTTTTTCTTCGGTACAAGTATTGTTACAGGAATGATCACTGCCATGTCACAATAAACTTATCAATAATAAAACTATGCAAAGCAAAACCAAACTCAACAGTAATTATGCATTTATTATAGCTGTAATTAATACAATATTAGTATACATTTATCTTTTCAAATTCGGAGAAGTAAGTGAAAATAACATGTTCTATTACATAATTTTTTTACTTTTTGTAATTTCAATACAATTAGGTTTTATTACCTACTTTGATAAGTCTCCAACAAAGAAAATGTTCAAAACATTAACTATAATCTTTTCTGTAATTTGTGTTTTAAGTTTTATTCTAATAAACATGCTTTCTGCATATGGAAGTGCTTTTAATCATTAATAATGAAGCAACACAAACTTATTTCTGTTTTTTTGTCAATTACTTTTATACTTGTCGGTTTAAATAGCTGGACTTTCTACAAACGAAAATCATGGAAAAGAGAATATTATACAGCCAGTATTGGTGTTGCAGAAAATCATCCAATTGATTTGTATGCAAAGTTAATTACTAAAAATGGTGAAAAGTACTCACCTCCATCATTATCTGATGAAGATGATTTTGGCTATTGGGGACGCTCTTATGGATCAAGTTATGATATAGAATACATGCCTTTACCCGATAGTTTACATTTAAGTTGGGTATCATTAAGAGAACGTAAATTTTACAAAGGCACTTTTAAACTTCCTCAAAAGATAATTGATAGCATCTTCAAAAATAAAGAAATAAATAAATTTGAAAATACTGATTACTATGGAAAATATAAGAAGTATTTCAATTTTAGTATTGGCATTGCTCCCAAAGGAAAAATTACTGTATGGATACAAGGCAAAAAAAATTATCAAAAAGAGATTGCTCGTTTTCAAGCACAAGAATCTGATGGCTATTCAGGAGATTTAACTGCTCAAGAAGCTATTGACATTTCTTTAAATAATTATTATACTACAAACAGAAAAATAGATAGTATTATAAAGAACAATATCCCTCCTGAGTTAGACAAGTGGGAATATCTTGGAGAAAAATTTACTTATTACATAATACATAAAAAATTACCAAAAGGAGTAACATCATTAGAAATAGAATACTTTAATCAAGAAAGCGATGAGTATAATGTTGATAGTGAAAATAAATTTTTAATTAACAGTGGTGCTCCTAGTTTTATTAAGTCAAATGAATTTGATGGTGAAAAACAAATAAGATTTTCATTTTCTGACTCTATTATTTCGACTTTTAAAAAACAAAGAAAACATATTGCATCAAAAGACACGTTGGTTTTCTTATTAGAAACGCATCAAAACGGGAAAAACACTAATGCTTTTGTAACCACAATCAATGAAATAGATTCTTTAATCTTAAAAAAATAATTATAAAGATTACATGAAGTATATAAAATATATCATATTCTTTTTCTTTCTGTTCTGTTCTACCTCCACAGTGGTAAGTCAGAATGATGTTGAACAGCTTTTTAAAGATAAGAATTACCAAAAAGTAATTTCTATTTTAAATAAAAAAGACGGGGAAAGCAACTTAACATTAAGGGAGTATTTTTTATTAACTAAATCTTATGGACGAAATGAACAATACCCAAATGGTTTGGTTTATGCCAATAAAATGATAGATGAATGTTTAACACTAAAAGATACCTCTAATTTAGTATTAGCCTATAATTTAAAAGCAGAAAACCTTATTGATCTAAATCAAATAAAACCAGGTATTGAGTTTTGTGAATCTGTAAGCTCTACGTTTAGAAAACAAGATTCTATTGCATTTCAACAATTATGCTTTAAATGGGGCATGTTATACAACATAAACAAAGATTTTCAAAAGGCATTTGACATTTACAATAAAATTACACTTAATAAGTATCGAAAATTATCATTGTTTAAAAATAACTACGCCGTAATATTAGAAGGGTTGGGTAAAGATGAAGAAGCTATTTCATTTTATAAAAAAGCAATCCAAGAATCAAATAACAATAATAATCCTGCCCTTGAATTCTCTAATATTGCACAAATTCTCCTAAAAAAAGGCTATTCAGAAGAAGCTCTTAAATATTTAGATTCTGCTGAAAATGCCATTACAGAAAAAACTCCACTACGCTCTCAAAAATTAATCTATGAAAATCTACAAGAATATTACCATGGCATAGGCAATACTTTTTATGCTAGTATTTATTTAGACTTTATTTATAAAACCAATGAAGAAATTTTTAATAAAAAACTAACTGAAGAAATACAAGCTTTAAAGACATCCTATAAAAGAGAAACTTTACTAAATAATAAACTTGAAACCTCACGCAAAGAAAAGTTATGGGGTACCATTATTTTATTATTTATTATTATAGCATTACTTTCCATACTTTACCTTTTCAAATATAGAAATATAAAAGTCGCACATGAAACTGTTTTGACAGAACAAAAACTGTTACGCTCACAAATGACACCACATTTTATTTTCAATTCTCTTTCGGTTTTACAAGGTATGATTCTAAATAAAGAAGACAAAAAAGCAGTACGTTACTTGTCAAAATTTTCAAAGCTATTACGTCTTATTTTAGAGAATTCTAGAGAAAAATTGGTGCCTATTGATGAAGAATTAAAAGCCATACAAAACTATGTAGATTTACATAATATGAGAAGTTCGACCAGTTTTAAATACACTCTTACTCTAGATGAAGATATTGAAGATCTAGGTTTGCTTATTCCACCCATGCTTATTCAACCATTTATTGAAAATTCTATTGAACATGGCTTTAAAAAAGATTTTGAAAATGCAGAAATAACTATTGATATTAAATTTAACCAAAACAAGTTGGATTGTATCATAAAAGATAATGGTGTTGGGTTATATGCAAAAAAATCAAAACCTAATAAAAACAAAAAATCATTATCAACTACAATCACTTCTGAACGTTTAAAAATTTTCTCAAAAGAATATAATGTTGAATGTGGAGTTATAATACAAGACCGTAGCGTATTTAATGAACAAGGCACACAAATAAATTTAACCTTACCTTATAAAATAGATCAAGATGCTTAAAACCTTAATTGTAGAAGATGAACTTTATATTAGAAAAGGCCTAATATCAATGGTTCAAAGTTTAAATAAAGATATAGATATCATTGGTGAATGTGAGTCAGTAAAAGATGCTGTGAGCGTAACCAATGCTTGTAAGCCAGATTTGATCTTTTTAGACATTAATCTAACTGATGGCAATGCTTTTGATTTTTTAGAACAAACTAATGACTTAACCTTTAAAGTTATTTTCATTACAGCCTATGAACAGTACGCCCTACAAGCACTAAAAAACGGAGCTGTAGATTATATTCTTAAACCTGTTGATATAGATGAACTAGAAGCTGCCATAGACAAAGCAATTAGTCTAGAGCCTGCAGTACAAAAAGAACAATTGCAAATTGTCAAAAATCAAATGATTGACAATCAAAAAGACAAGCTTGTTTTACGTTTACAAGAAGGTTATCAGGTTATTGATTTTAATTCGTTAATTTATTGCAAATCAGACAAAGGCTATACTAGTTTTTATTTGTCTGATGGAAAATCATATATGGCATCAAAACCCATCAAAGAATTTGAAGGTCAACTACCTATCAAAAAATTTATTCGCACCCACCAATCCTATATTGTAAATATGGATTATGTTGATAAATATGACAAAAACGGATATATCTTCTTGAAATCTGGAGAAAAAATACCAGTGGCTACTCGTAGAAAAGATGAATTTGTTTCTCGTTTATTAAATGAATAATTTATTACTACATTTCTAAATCATAACATCAAATTATAACTTAAACAAAACGAATATAAACTCAATCCTATCGAATATAAATTGAGTGCATAATTATATCAAAATAGAAGCTAAATTTGTTCTATAAAACAGAAGAAATAAATCTTATAAATTATACTAAAATGAAAAAAAATATATTATCCATTCTGTTTTTTATTGTGTTTGTTGTTTCAAATGCACAAACCACAATATTAAAATGGTCTCAAGTAGAAACTGCTAGACTGGGAAAAGATATTACTTATCTTAAAAAGCACAATTATGATATTAAAGATCCAGATAAACCACTTAAACCTTTAAATGGATTCTATAAAATTACTGATAATTACGGTAGTTATTCTGAAATTACTTTCAAAAACGGAAAAGTAAATGGTACATGGACTGATTACAATTTTGAAGGAAAACTTAAAGCAATTTCAAATTTTAAAGCAGGACAATTTATTGGTAAAAATACTGAGTATCATCAAAATGGAAAAATAAGTAAAGAAGTCTTTTATGAAAATGGGAAAGAATCGGGTACTTGGAAAGAATATGACCGAGAAGGTAAAGAAATTAGCACTCAAAATTTTAAAAATGGACTAAAAGAAGGAAAGTGGACTAAACAAATTCGTCATTCAGGTGACCGTACTTGTAAAATAATTGAATTTTATAAAAATGACAAACCAACGGGTACATGGAAAGAGGTTTGCGATGGTAAAACTTCTTGGAGTAAGGAATTTTCTAGTGAGAAAGATTATATAGAAAAAACGTTTTTTCCAAATGGCAAAGTAAATACATTAAAAGAGTATAAAAACGGAAAATTAAATGGCAACTATAAAAAGTATGAGAAAGATGGAATACTAACCAAACACTTTACATTTAAAGAAGATAAACCAATCCTTCAAAAAACATTTTACTCGTCTAATGGAAAGTCTAAATCAATAACCAATTTTAAAAATTCTAATAGACATGGGATGCACAAAAAATTTCATGAAAATGGTAATGTAGAACTTGAAGCATATTTTGATGAAAACTATAAAAATGGAACCTGGAAAGAATACTCTTATGAAGGTAAGTTAACCTCTATCCAAGAATATAAAAATGGTGTAGAAAACGGTTCTTTTAAACATTACTCAAGAACAGGGTTACTTGAAAAAGAAGGAAAGTATTTAAAAGGAAGACCTGAAGGATTATGGAAAATATACAACCGTGACGGCACTTTATATAAAGAGATAACCTATGAGAATGGGAGAATTATTTCTGAAAAAAAATTCAAATAAACAATTAATTATTAATCTTAAATTTAAAAACAATGAAATTATTAAAAATCAGTTTAACAGCAGTAATCATCTTATTTTCTGTAGGAAATAGTACTGCACAAAAATTAAAATCTTTCGGAAGTTCTATTGAGAAAAAAATAGGACCCGTTACAAAAAAAGTACCTTATACAGACGTAGTAAGTTATTTAGGTCATGCAGCCGTTAATACAGAAGATGAAGTAAAAGATGGTAAAAAGTTTTATTATATCTATGTTTGGATACCTGCAGTTGCTCCAGAATTAGGACTGCGTATGGTCTCTCCAGTAGGAAAAATGAAAGTGAAAAACGCTATTAAAGGTGCAGGTTATGATGATAATGCTTCTTCTGAAGATTATTTTGATACTTACATCACATTAGAAAGATCTGACATTATTTCTAAAGACAAAATTAGCAATGCAAAAAACGCAAAATGGAATACATTAGCAAGTAATGATGATAGTAGCGAATTGCACAAGCAACCAAGCGGTAATTCTTACAATTCAGTTTTACGTTATAAAAGTAAAGTTGGTGACCCAGTTGGAGCATTAACAACTGGTTTGTATAGAATCGGATTTACAACCTACAAAACAGGTGAAGTAAAAGGTACATTCTTAGCACAAATTGGTTCTCCAATAAAATTACCAGGTGTAGTTATGGCTAAAACAGTAGAAGAGCTATTAAAACAAATGGAATAACTTTAAGTGTTACTAAGGTATGTTTTTTCAATATCTATATTGTAAATTTACCTAGTAACTTTCTAAAATGGGGTTGAAATTATAATCACATTAGAAATAAAAAAAGCGTTTTGAATAGTATTCAAGGGTCTGTAATTTAAACTCTGTCTGCTCATTTTTTTGACGTTTTAAAAATAGTTTGATTTTTCTTCGGATTTTGATTGTTGAAAAATCAAATTGTTTTTAAAATGAGCCCTAGCGGCAGCGTCAGGG
>Ga0209633_10001648_pt1 | contig 22579 bp, 20 predicted proteins | sample Cruoilmetagenom1_FD_187290 | JGI IMG/M metagenome (GOLD analysis project Ga0209633, IMG submission 187290) | Oil polluted marine microbial communities from Coal Oil Point, Santa Barbara, California, USA - Sample 1 (SPAdes) (version 2) | ecosystem: Environmental > Aquatic > Marine > Oil seeps ... | reverse complement strand
TTTCAATTACTTGCTCATGTAGTACCTAGATTAATTTATTTATCCTTCCACTTTAACAACAGAAGTAACGCAAGTGGTGTAACCCAATTACCGGCTCTTTCAATAAAATCTATTATAGAACCTCCAGCTAACGGTCGCATAAGAGCAGTAAGAAAAGCCCAGAAAATTGCCCATAGCAAAATAATCCGTAAGGGTTTTATTAGGACAGAAATAGCGATTAGAATATCCAAATATCCTATAAAAGGCATTATTTGAATTGCCAGTTCATTAGAAAATCCGATTGTTTCCAAAAATGGAATCCAAGCCATTTTTACTTGTACAGCATAAATACCATGTCCTAGAAATATTCCAAAAACACCAATTTTCAGTACCCAAATAATAGTGTTCAGTAGTTTATCGGAGTTTGTAGCCATCAAATTTTTCTAAGGTATCAGGGTTTACAACTTCTACTTCAATACTATTAGCACTAACATGAAAAAGCACCAATGCATTTTGGGTAGAAAAACCAGTTACCTTATTAGACCAAGGTGTTTGTTCTTGGGCATAATAAGGGGCGCCGGCTGCGCCATTGTTAATCTGATAAATTGTTCTACTGAGTTTTATTTTTACAGGAGTATAATTTTCAGGATATATGTTAGTGTCCGGTCCAATTTCTGTTCTGGCATAATTATGTTCATCTCCGGTTAAGATCGCGATGACTTTATTACTTTTATTGATGAATAGATCTAGCAATTGATCTCTTCTTTCTATAATGCCTTTATCCAGTGGTTTACCAGCCACCCATGTTCTCATTTTATTATTACCTCTATACCACATATCATCTCCTACATGTCCGCCATTTGGAAAAAACGGTGTATGTTCCGTAATAAAGATGTGATCTATCGTATCATCATTTTCTAGATAATTGATCGTTTCGGTTACCCAAGCAAACTGCTGATCCATTATATAAGCATGTAATCCTCCACTCGTTAAAGCAATTTCACCAGTAGATGGAGCATAGAAATAATCACTATTCATAACAACCACAGCAACATTATCATGCGTATAGTAAAAAACATTTTCTTTATAAGGAGGGAAGTCTATTTTCTTTTTATCAGGATCATATTTGGCACCGTCTTCACTAATTGGTCCATTATTTGGATTCACAAAATTATTTGCAAAAATAACTTCAGCAGATTCTGTTGCAAATGGGAATCTATCAACCGAAGTACCGTACCTCTCTTTATCTTTTTTAAAAACTCGCGTTAATGCTTCATGGTTACCCATACTAACATACACCGGAAAGTAATGTGTAAAAGGTTCAATGGCCCTTTTCCAGTTAGCATATTGTAAATTCATCTCATCAACATTTGATAAATAACCATTGATCAGGTCACCGGAAAATTGCATAAAACTGATATTTTCATGTTTTGCAAGTGCCATAATTTTTTTCATGATATAAAAATTGGCACCATACATATTTCTTTCTCCACCACCTTTACCGCTTCTTGAGTCACTTGCATAAGCAAATGTGAAAGGTTTTCGGTCTCCCGGTTTATGGGCGGTTTTAAAACTATAATTTTGGGTATTGTTACCAACGGTTACTGAATATTGATATTCCGTATCAGCTTCTAGACCCGAAATTATTATTTCATGATGCGTATTTTCTTTAGAAGTATATTCCTTATCATCTATCTTTATTTTTGCCGCACCCGTTAGATTGGTTTCAAGAGAGATTGTAGCACTATTTTCAGTTACCAAATCAACAAAGGGTCCTTCAATAATCCCTATACTAACTTCAAATCCGTCACTTTTAACATTAAAAGGGATTATTCCATCATAGAGCATATCACCTCTAGCATTGACAACACGGTAACCCAATGTTCCTTTTCCATTCTTTTGCCAATCAATCATATCATATCTGCCTGCCAATTGTTTAATATTAAGATTGGTTTTGCCTTTACTAATGGTTGACGGAGTATGAAAATATACAGGTAATGGGAATTTAACGTCCTTATAAGGAATAAATCCGAAATAAAGTGTTCCGCTAAAATCAGGGATACCAAAATCAAAAGCGATACCTTTTTCAGTACCTCTCGGATTTCCTTTCATTTTGCTTAAAGTATAATCAGACTTAGAAATTGTTTCGTAAATTTTTTCACCATCTTTTTCTAAGTATAATTTACCTTCTTCATCTTCAAATATATTTGTATAAACTGAAGGAACAATTGACTCTTTTGTAAGTTGACTCGTACTTTTACAAGAAAAAAATACAAGAAAAATTAAACTAAAAAATAAGGAATTGAGTTTGAGAGTCATTATGTAAATTTTTAAGATATGAAAAGGTAAAGATATTTTATTTTGATGAATTATTGATTCTTGAAAATTAAAAAAAGGTTATTATTTATTTAATTGAATTTAAAAACCGTTCTATAATTTAATATCTAGGCCAAAAACAATATTTCTACCTGCATTTGCAATATTTTCTTCTTTTAATACACTTAAATGATCAACATAGTTTTTGTTGAATACATTATTAATATTTATAGATAATGTAGTTGCTGATTTACCAATGTTAAAATTGCTTCCAAAACCTATATCAAAAAGTGTATAGGCCTCGCCAATATCTTCATGTTCACTAATTTTAGTTTGTTTGAAAACATTCTTATTATTTATAACAAAGAAATTAGAATTAAAATGATCATTAATGTTAAATTCAAATTTTATATTATTCTTAATTGTAAACCCGGGAATTCTAGGTAAATCTTCACCATTATCAATTTTTCCTGTAACACTTTCCCCACTTGATTTTAGGTGGATCCATTTTTGTTTTACCGGGTGTAAATGGAAGCCAAACTCTCCACCATATAGTTTAGTATCATCCTGGCTGTAAGTAAATACATCAAAATTATTAATGATGGCTCCACTTGGTTCTAAATAAATATAGTTTTTTATCCTGTTGTAATAACCATTTACAAAAAATTCAATGGTCTTATTTGAATATTCAAGATTAGCATCAATTTGAAAGTTTTTTTCATTTTGCAGATCATTGTTTCCAAATTCAAACCTTCCTTCATGAAAACCATTAGAGGTCAATTCAGATAAATTCGGTGCTCTAAATCCAAGTGCTAAGTTAATACGTGAAACGAAATTTTTGCTAAGATCAGACTTTAATCCAATGGCGCCTGTAACATTATTTAAATTTTTATCTAAGGCATTAAAATATGTATCAGTTCCTTCAACACCATGTTCTTTTGTATCAATATTTCTATTGTCAAAACGAATTCCAGCCTGCATGGTATTTTTCTTAAAATCATAGTTAGAAGTTATAAAAGCTCCTATGTCAAAAATGGTGGCATCAGGCAGAAAAATATCATCACTAAAATTTTTGTTGGTTTGATACATCCCCTGAACACCAAATATAGTTTCAAATTCTCCAGTATTAACCAAATGAGTTTTAATATCATAATTAATAGTATTCAAATTCATGTCGGTTTTTTTGACATCATTTTCAAAAAAGTTTCTGTTATGATGGGTAAAACCAATATTTGTTTTTAAAGTGAAAGTATTATAGTAAATAGTGTTTTTTGCACTTATTATATGATTGTTTAATTTTTGATATAAACCTTTTATCTCTTTTGATGTACTTTGTTCATCAATTTCATGAGTTATTCCGTTAAATGACTGATTGTAGTTATATCTTATATCTGTATCGAATTTATCATTAGTAAATCCAAAACCAGCCTTAAAATCTTTATTATTAAATCTTGAATTGGTTACCCTAATTTTTTCCCCAGTTTGATAATCAGATTGTGTATTATAGCTTCCCCTGGCTAAAAATTTAATATTGTTTTTTGTGGTTTTGAGTCCAATACTATTATTAAACCCTATAGCATTACTTTGAAAGGATGATGATGCATTTACACTGGTTTTATTTGTATTTTCAAACTTTTCAGGCACCAGATATATTACACCTCCCAACGCATCACTTCCATAGAGTAGGGAGGCTGGGCCTTTTATTATTTCTACATTGTCAATACCACTTTCGTTAATCCCTAAACCGTGTTTTTCTCCGTTTTGAAAATTTTCATATCTAATTCCTTGTGTATATACTAATACCCTATTTCCACTTAGGCCACGAATAACAGGTTTACCAATACCGTTTCCGGTTGATATATTTGTAATTCCAGGAATTTTAGAGATCTTTTCTGTCAAGTTTATCGCACCAACATTTGCATTGACAAGTTTAATATTTTCAACTTTCATTACATTATGACTTTGTAATTTGTTAAAAGGTGTTGAAACAATAATTTCATCCATATCAAATATCGACTCAACTAATATAAAATCCATAACTGGATTTTCTGAGATATTAACTGATGTAGTTAATGTTTCATAGCCCATGTGGCTAATAATTATATCAATTTTTTCCTTGGGTAAATTGTTGAATTTATAATTACCTTCCAGATCGCTAATGGTTCCTTTATGGATTTGTGGAAGATAGATCTCTGCACCAATTAGAGGATCATTATTTACATTGGTTATTCTCCCCGAAAGGGAATTTTGTGCAAATGCACTTAAGCTAAATCCTATAAAAAGGATTGAAAAGAAATATTTCATTTATTATATTTTATTATTAATTAAATTGTTGATCAGTTATTTAAATAATAAAATATGGGGGAGCTCTAGATGATTTTTGATACAGTTGGATGCCATATTGGCTTTTATAATAATAAGTAGGAATTTGAGCAAAAGTTAATGACTCATTTAAGTCAATATTAAGTGAGAAATCGACAGTATTTTGTTCAATAATTTGATGATAATCACTACAATCAACCTGATGTTGGTCAATATGTTCAACATCTTTAGTATTACAAACTATATGTTCATGGCCACCTAATAAATGAACCATTTGAATAGTAAATGGTGATAGAATTATTATGGTTAATACTAATGAGAGAACACTATGTAGTACCTTGTTTTTCACGCAGGCAAAGATATGAAAATTTAGGAGATAGTCTCCTTTTTTCGAAGTTTCATATTTAATGCTTCAACACCTAAAGAAAATGCGATTGCAAAATATAAATAACCTTTAGGAATAGCACCTACATGTTGATTGAATACTATAGCGTTTGATAAATGGGCACCCTCGGTTACCAACATAAATCCAATAAGAATTAAAAATGATAAGGCAAGCATTTGTATTGTTGGATGTTTATTTACAAAATTACTAACCGGATTCGCGAATATCATCATGATTATAATTGAAATTATAACAGCAATAATCATTATTGGTAAAGCACCTTCAATACCACTTGTCATACCGACAGCTGTTAATACCGAATCGAAAGAAAATACAATGTCTATTAAAACAATTTGAATAATCACTTTTAAAAACGATGTTGTAATTTTAGTAGTCTTAGAATCTTTATGTTCAACTCCTTCTACTTTTTGGTGAATTTCATGCGTACTTTTATATAATAAGAATATACCACCAGCAAATAGTATTAGACTTTGCCCGGTTATATCTGCCTGTAACCAAGATAAGTTAAAACTAAAAAACGGGTCTTTCATTGCAATTAGATACGATACACCTAATAATAAAAGGATTCTAAATACCATTGCCAATAGTAGTCCGATCCGTGTTGCTTTTTTTTGTGATTCCTGAGGTAATTTACCGGCAGAAATTGAGATAAAGATAATATTATCAATACCTAGTACTATTTCTAAAAAGGTGAGTGTTAATAAGGCAACCCAAGTGTCAACTTGTAAGAATATTTCCATTTTTCAATTAATTTTATTAATTAAAATTCAGTTTTTTAGGCCTATAATCTAACGTATCATTCAATTTTAACAGCGTTTCCTTTTTGTTTAAAATTAGAACCTTTATAATAGGCTTTAAAATTATAAGATTTATCACTGAATTTGGTGATCTTAACATGAAAAGGAGTGCTGTCTAATTCATTTTTCGGATGAATTTTGGTCAATATATATTCAAAATTAGATTTCCATTCTATTGAAAACGTATCTTTTTTGTTGTTATAGGTTTCTATTTGGATAGAGTCATTTCTAACGGCCATTGAAGTTACATCAGTGTCATCCAGAAAAGTTTTAAAAGTTCCCGTTTTAAATTCATTTACATCAGTACTTCCTTTACAAGAATTCAGGATAATTAGTATTGATATTACAAATAAATTGCGCATTATATGCCTGTATAATTATTAGGTGTAATAGCCTTTAGTTCAGATTTTATAGATTGAGGAATATCTAAACTATCAATAAAATCAGCCATGCTTTTTTGATTGATCGTGGCATTTGTTCTGGTCAATCCTTTTAAAGCTTCATACGGATTTGGGTAATTTTCTCTCCGCAATATAGTTTGAATGGCCTCAGCCACTACTGCCCAATTATCTTCTAGATCTTCTTCAAATTTTTCTTTATTTAACAGAAGTTTATTCAATCCTTTTAAGGTAGAAGTAAAGCCAATAATAGTATGTGCAAAAGGAACACCAACATTTCTCAAGACTGTTGAGTCCGTTAGATCACGCTGCAATCTAGATATAGGAAGTTTAGCTGATAAATGTTCAAAAATAGCATTTGCGATTCCCATATTACCCTCAGAATTTTCAAAATCAATAGGATTAACTTTATGTGGCATCGCAGATGAGCCAACTTCTCCTTTTTTAATTTGTTGTTTAAAATAGTTCATTGATATATAAGACCAAAAGTCTCTATTTAGATCAATTATAATAGTATTGATACGTTTTAAAGCATCAAAAATACCAGCTAAATGATCATAATGTTCTATTTGTGTAGTTGGAAATGAATGATGTAAACCTAAAATTTTCTCAACAAAATTACCTCCGAAATTTTTCCAATCTATGTTAGGATATGCTACTTTATGTGCATTAAAATTACCTGTTGCTCCACCAAATTTTGCCGCATACGGAATTTGTTGAAGTTGTTTTACTTGTTGCTCAATACGTTCAACAAACACCATAATTTCTTTACCTAAACGAGTTGGAGATGCAGGTTGGCCGTGTGTTCTTGCTAACATAGGGATGTCTGACCAAGTATTTGCCAGAGCTCTTAATTTTTCAAGTAAAGTGGCGATTTCAGGGTAATAAACATGGTCAAAAGCATCATTTATAGACAAGGGAACAGCTGTGTTATTTATATCTTGTGAGGTTAAGCCAAAATGGATAAATTCTTTGTATTTTTCTAATTGTAAGCTGTCAAATTTTTCTTTGATAAAATATTCAACCGCTTTGACATCATGATTGGTTATTTTTTCAATGTCTTTTATCTTTTGTGCATCAGAAGTAGAGAAATTAATATAAATATCTCTTAAGTTTTTGTAGTAATTGGTTTCAAAACTTTGAAGCTGTGGTAATGGGATTTCACATAAGGCGATAAAATATTCTATTTCTACTTTAACGCGATATTTGATTAAGGCTTCTTCAGAAAAATAAGTTGCTAATGATGAGGTTTTACTTCTATAACGTCCATCAATAGGCGAAATAGCATTTAAGCTGTTTAATTCCATTTATTTTTAATTGAGACTGTAAAAATAAACGAATTAGTAAGAACAGAAAAGTAATAAATGAAGTTTTCTATGCCGCAGTATTTTTTGACATAGATTCCAAGACTTTTTTGGCTCTTGATGCGTAACCTGCACTTTCAACAGACATATTCTTTTCGATGATCATTTTAAGTTCATAGTGAATCCATCCTGTTTTCATTCCCAGATAGTATAATGTTTCCATTGCATGTGCCTTTGTAGCCACTTTATGATCACTTAATAACCAATCAAAACAAGTTTCTATTAATTGTGAGATATGATCTTGAGTTATGGTTAATTTTATTGGAGATTCAAACTTAGAATTATAATCTTGGGCGATTAAATTACAGACTTTTGCAATTGATCTAACAGCGCTTTCATTTTCAACTTTAGCAATGTTTTCAATAAAGTTGTTTAAGTTAAATGATAACCAATCGAGACGTTTTTCAGAAACCAATTCTAGTACCCAAATTGCTTTTACAGAAAGATCATTGCCTTGTTCAAAGGCAATTTCAATTAGAGATTGAAATAAAGCTTGATCTTTTAGTACCGTTTTGGCAACTTTTACTCTGTTCTCTCTCCCTGCATCTTGAATTGCATTTAATTCCTTTAACAAGGAATACTTCGTCATGTCTTTTACTGTTTTCATTTATCCGTTTCTCTATATTTTAGCTCGCAGCCAAAGTATTGGATATATCTAAACTAAAAATTCATGAAAATATTATATATCGGTCATGTTTATTTTAAGGTTGAAAATTTAATAAATTAGTTATCAGAAAATTGAAGATTATAATTTCTATGAAAATTTATCGTTCTCTTATTGTTGTTTTTATTATGGAATAATCTTTGCACAACAAAAAATGAATAAATCAGTTATTAATTATTATGAGAAAATTTAAATCAAGCATAATCTTTTTTGTTATAGTTTTTCTAAGTATTAATTTTTCATTTGCACAAACTGCAATTAATCAATTAGATGCGAATGGCGAACGAGATGGTGTATGGAGAAAGTATTATAGTAACAAACGCATTCGATATCAAGGTAAATTTAATCATGGAAAAGAGGTCGGAGTCTTTAAATATTTTTCTGCCGCAAGTTCTGATCATCCTGTGGTAATTAAAGAGTATAATCCAACTAATTCTTTGGCGGTAGTTAGTTTTTATAGTGAAACTGGCTTTTTAGAAAGCAAGGGAAAAATGAATGGTAAGAACAGAGAAGGAAAGTGGCTATTTTATCACGAGGATGGAAAAACCGTTATGTCTGAAGAAAATTATATAAACGGTAAGTTAGACGGAGAATATAAAACATTTTATAAGAGTGGTAAATCTACGGAAGTTGCATTTTACAAAAATGGGTTACTTGACAGCGTTTATAAAAAGTATTCAATTAAAGGGCACTTATATCAACATTTTACATATAAAGCGGGTAAATTGAATGGAAAGGTAGTTTATTATAGCCGAAAGACAGGAGCGCTAACTACAAAAGGTGCCTTTAAAAATAATGTACGTGTCGGTACTTGGGAAAATTATGTAGACGGAGAATTGATCAGTACAGAACAACCTAATAAAAAGAAGGAACGTAAGAAAAAAATATAAATTGAAAAAGGTATTCTACAAGTTTGCCTTGAAGTTTCCTTTAAATTGTCATTTCTGCGAATGCAGGAATTAACTGTTGAAGTAGTTTTCAACTTTCGCTAAACACTTTTTTATCATAACCATAGCTTTGTCTATGGTTTCTTTTTTTGTTCTAAACGATAAAATAGCAATTCGTATTACAAATTTTTCGTTTAACACGGTCGAACTTAAAAATACGTTACCATCCTCATGCAAATATTCAATTAATTTCTTATTGAAAGTATTTTGATCGACTTTCTTGGAAGGATACCAAAAATAACTCACAGACAGATCTGGTTCGGGGCCCAATTCAAAACCTAACTCTTCCAATTTAATTCTAAAATAAGTTGTCAATAATATTTTTTCCTCAAGGCAAGCTTTAAAAGGTTCAATGCCATGTATTTGTAATGGAAACCACATTCTTAATCCTCTAAAATGTTTTGTTAGTTCAGGAGATAGGTCTGCCGGATTGGTTATGTTATCACTAAATGCGTCTTGCATATAATTGGCAAAATAATGGTTTGAATGGTAAACAGCACTTTTATCTTTAATTAATACAGCTCCTAATCCATAAGGTAAAAACAAACTTTTATGTGGATCAATTACTAAAGAATCGGCTTTTTCTATTCCCTTAAATAGCTCTTTTTTATCATTCACCAATATGAAAAATCCACCATAAGCACCATCAATATGGTACCATAAATTATATTTTTTGCTAATATTTCCAATTTCATCAAGTGGGTCTACTGCCCCCGTATCAGTGGTGCCTGATGAAGCAATCACCAAAAATGGATGCAATCCTGAGTCATGATCGGTCTTAATTAAATGCTCTAATTTTTCAGTATCAATTTTATGATCTTTATCAAGGTCAACATGTCTTACTATAACATCTTCCAATCCGATAATCCGTAAAGCTTTATGGATACAATGATGTGCTTGCGGACTTAAATACACAACACTTTTTGTTATTTTTTCGTTTTTAATTTGATGTTTGTCCCGTGCAGCAGTTAGCGCGATTAAGTTCGCTATTGAACCGCCGGAAGCCAAATTACCAACAGCATCTTTCGGAAATCTAAAAATTGATTTCATCCAATCAATCAACTTGTTCTCTAGTGTGACCGCACCGGGAGAACCAAAATGAATACCAGCATATTCATTAGTTATATCAGCAATATAGTCACCCAAAGCAGCAGTAAAAATTCCACCTCCCGGAATATAACCAACATGCCCACCAGAAGAAGGAATTATCCCTTTCTCAACAACTTCATTAGTATAGATTTCTAATAAATTACTTAATGACTGTTTCTCTTTTTTAACTGATAATTGTTCGGCATTTGCCTCTCCTTTATAATAGGCAGGCCTATCGGACAATGAGTCAATAAAACAATCGGCAAAATGGTTGATTTCTTTATTATATGCTTGTCTTTCTTGCTGATTTGGTTCTAATTCAGCTGAAATTTTTTCTAATTGTGCAATTCGGTTAAGCAATTGTTTCATGATTACAATATTACTTATTTTTTATTAAAATTAATGATTTAAAAACTCAAGGTTTACCAATGAATCGTGAATACTTTTTACTGATCACTAAACAGTAAAAATTCATATCTTTGCAAACTAAATATTTCTAAAATTATATTAGAGTGAAACGAGTTATTGTAGGTTTGTCGGGAGGAGTTGATTCAAGTGTTGCAGCTTATCTGTTAAAAGAGCAAGGTTATGAAGTTATAGGCCTATTTATGAAAAACTGGCATGATGATTCGGTTACCATCTCAAATGAGTGTCCATGGTTAGAAGATAGTAATGATGCTATGTTGGTAGCAGAGAAATTGGGTATCCCTTTTCAAGTAGTTGATTTGAGCGAGCAATACCAAGAACGTATTGTTGATTATATGTTTAAGGAATATGAATTAGGAAGAACACCAAACCCTGATATTTTATGCAATAGAGAAATTAAATTTGATGTTTTTTTGAAGATTGCATTAGAGTTAAACGCTGATTTTGTGGCAACAGGTCATTATTGCCGCAAAGGGATATTACAAAAAGATGGTCAAGAGATGTATCAACTATTAGCCGGAGTTGATGGAAATAAAGACCAATCTTATTTTTTATGTCAACTATCGCAAGAACAATTGGCAACCTCATTATTTCCAATTGGTGAATTGACAAAACCTGAAGTCCGAAAGATAGCAGCTGAATTAGATTTAATAACTGCCGACAAAAAAGATTCTCAAGGTTTATGTTTTATTGGTAAAGTACGTTTGCCTGAGTTTTTACAACAAAAATTACAGCCTAAAGAAGGTGATATTGTTCAAATAGCAAATGACTTAGAAATCTATAACAGATCAAAGCTTAAATTTGAAACGAAGGAAGATGAATTGGCTTATAAAGCTTCAAAATATGAGTATCAAATTAATGATGGAAAAGTAATTGGTAAACATCAAGGTGCACATTATTTTACTAAAGGACAACGGAAAGGGCTTGCAGTAGGAGGTACGGTTGAGCCACTTTTTGTGATTGATACAGATGTTGATGAAAATATTATTTATGCCGGTGAAGGTAAAGCTCATAAAGGATTATACAGAAATGTTTTACTCGTTAACAATGAAGAAATTCACTGGATTAGAGAAGATTTAGCTATTAAAGATGGCGAAAGTATGAATGTGCAAGCCAGAATTAGATACCGACAAACACTTGAAAATGCAGTACTCTTTAAAACTGCTGAAGGTCTTTATGTTGAGTTTGAAAATGATCAATCTGCAATTACCGAAGGACAGTTCGTAGCATGGTATCAAAATGATGCGTTATTAGGTTCAGGAGTTATTTCTTAGCAATAGTTTTTGAAATTTTTTTTCTGCTCATTACAATGATCAAAATTCCACCAAGAATTAATAAGGAGGCAACGGTTAAACGGAGTGTAATTTTTTCTGCGATGAAAAGTACACCTCCAAATGCTGCTATTACAGGCACTAATAATTGTACAACTGCAGCCTGAGTTCCTGATAATCCACCAAGTGCGATATACCAAATAGTATAACCAATTCCAGAAGTGACTCCACCTGATATTATAGCAAGCCAAATGCCTTCAGTAGAATAGTTTGCATTGCTAATGCTTATGACCAATAATATGATAAGAAAAGGAATAGTTCTAATAAAATTATACGCTGTATCCATTAGAGGGTTTTTGGAATTTCTTCCATTTAAAGTATAAATTCCCCATGCGATACCTGCAATTGTCATTAATAAAAATCCTTGAGTTGATGGTATATTCACCCCGGGTAGAATTAGATAAATAAATCCTGTAAAAGCAATAATTAACCCCAACCATTCTAATATATGTAATCTGTTTCCAGCAAAAATAGATAGTAAGATCATTGTAATTTGCACAGCCCCAAATAGGATAAGGGCACCTGTACCCGTATCTAGTGTGATATAGGCAAAAGAAAATGTTATGGCATAAAGAAAAAGCATGATACTTGAATACCAATTTCCTTTTGTTTTCTCTTGTTTTTTATTTCTATTAATTTTTAAAATTACAGTTAAAACAATTGCCCCAGATATCAATCTTATTATTGTAAAACTAGAAGCATCTATCATTTTATCTCCTAATGCCAAGCGGCATAAAACCGAATTTGCCGCAAAAGCTATCAATGCCAATGCCGTATTAATAGAAATCTTTATGAAATAATTATTTGGTTGCTTAGCCGATTTATATCCCATACAAGGCCTTTATACTAAAATTAATATAACAAATATCAATATCTAATATACATAAAAACAATAAATAAACTTTAGGCTTAATTTGAAGGTTTAAAACATATTTGATTGCCCATTTCAATTTAAGATTTTGAAAAACTAATAATTTAGATACGAAGAATAAACTTCGCTTATTATTTTATTTTTTCGACAATTTATAATTACACTTGATTATGCAAGGTTTATTTAATAGATCAACCTTACGAAGTTATTTTTTTGATAGTAAACCAGTTTTAATAAGTTTATCCTTTAACCATGGTTTTAATTGTAATGAGAAAGTTCTGTAAAAAAAGGAAATTATACGGCTTCTTAATGGTAGTCGGAAACCAAGTCCAGCTTCTGTTATTTGAACACAAGGAATACATTTTCCACAAGGTTTCATATTACATCTTGGATCTTGACAAAACCAAGTCATTTCCATAAAATGGTACAATCCTTGATTTTTGGTTATATCAGACATGTCAATCTTAGTCACATTTTTTATCGGGAATTGGAAATATTTAAAGATTGTATAAAAATCGTTATCCATATTTTCAGCATCTAACTCATAGGTTTTTCGAGAATTTATGATACTTTCTTTCATGAATGGATCTACCATTATTGACCAATTTACATAATTCGGCGGACCTTTTTCAACAGATAGCTGCATATCACTGATTCCTATTTCTTTACATAAACGGGCAAGCCATTCATATTGGACTCCTACATGTATTTTTTTAAGCGCTGAGTGATAAGCTTTAGTTATTTCAGAATCAGGTTTGAGGTCTATATCTGAATAAAATCGTGTTGGCTTTAATAAATCTACAGTGAATGGATATTCTTTAAATAATCTATTTTTTATACGATTCATTGTTAGAATTTCAATACCTGTAGATTTACGAGGCGCGTGTATTAAATAAAATGGCGTTACAGGTTGTTTATTAATTATCAATAATTGTAAGAGTTGGAAAGTTGAATCCCAGCCACCTGTCCATAAGAAGTTTACATCGTTTAATTCTTGCTTAGTATCTTTCATATTTTGATAATTTTGACAAAAATTACATTGAATTTGTCTTCAATTCAAAATTAAAGTATATTAATAGGAATGCAAAATATTTTCTTAACTTACAGCATAAAAATTAAATTTTGAAAAATCAGATTTACTTATTATTTTTTTTATTGTTATATAATTATAGTTTTTCTCAAGAACATGCTTGGGTTTATTTTAAGGATAAACCAGACGAAGCTTCTTTTTTAGCAAGTCCGTTAGCCATGTTAACACAGAAAGCCTTAGACAGAAGGTCAAAACAAAATATTGCTTTAGACAATAAGGATATTCCTATTGCAAGTGCATATATAAATACTGTGATTAGTGCAGTAGGTATTAAAGTAAAGGCCAAGTCAAAATGGTTAAATGCACTACATATAACAGGTTCTGAAATAGACATTAATGCTTTGTTAGCTTTATCATTTGTAGACCACGTTGAGTTTGCTGCTAACGGCTTGAATACTGGTACCAAATTATCATATGAAAAATTCGATGTAAAAACTAACTTTAATTATGGAGGTTCTTCAAATCAAATAGAAATGCTGAACGGTAATTATTTGCATCAACAAGACTTTACAGGAGATGGTATGACTATTGCCGTTATGGATGCAGGTTTCCCTGGGGTTGATGTTTTTTCTGCTTTTCAGCGGATGCGAAATAATAATCAAATAGTAGATGGTTATGATTTTGTAAGTAGAAGTACCGATTTTTATACGGGAAATTCACATGGGACTTCTGTACTTTCAACAATGGCTGGTTTTATAGATGGTCAATTGATTGGAACAGCACCTGATGCAAATTATTATTTATTTATTACTGAAGATGTTTCTCAAGAAACACCATTGGAAGAAAGTTTGTGGGTAGAAGCGGCAGAAAAAGCAGATAGTCTTGGTGTAGATATTATCAATTCTTCTCTTGGATATACAACTTTTGATGATGCACGTTACGATTATATCTATGCAGATATGAATGGAAATACAGCTTTTATTACGCGTGGTGCTGATATTGCTTTTTCTCGTGGAATGATTGTGGTAAATTCTGCGGGTAATTCTGGTAGTCGCATTTGGCATTATATTGGTGCACCTGCAGATGGATTTAATGTTTTAAGCATCGGAGCCGTAGATGGTAGTGAGAATATTACTAGTTTTAGTTCTTTCGGGCCAACTTCAGATGGTAGAGTAAAACCAGATGTAAACGCTAAAGGAGGAGCGACCACGATAATAAATAGCTTGGGAAATATCTCTACAGCGAATGGCACTTCTTTTTCTTCACCTGTAATGTGTGGTGTCATTGCTTGTTTTTGGCAAGCATATCCTACAAAAACGAATAGTGAAATTATTCAAGCTATTAAAGAAACAGGTCATTTGTATACCAATCCGAATAATCATGAAGGGTATGGTATACCCGATTTTCAAGTTGCTTTTAGTGCCTTGATTGTTGATGATATTTTTAAGGATAATTTCAAATTATATCCAAATCCGTTTCAAGATATTATTAAATTTCAATTTCAGGACGATTTTGACGACCTCCAAGTCACTATATTTGATGTTTTAGGGAAGCATTTATTAGTAGAACAAATCTCTCAAAATAGTCCTTTTATAAATGTAAATAATCTCTCGCAAGGCATATATATATTGAGAATAGATCAGAATGAAAAGTCAAAGTCTTTTAAAATGATAAAAAAGGACGATTGAAAGGATTTATTTTAAATTATTTCAAATTGGTCTGATCCTTCAGGTAAATAAAATTCTATATCAAGCATCAATTCTTCGTTCGATTCTTTATTTATAAAACTTAATGCAGGTTCGCCATTTGGTTTTTTCAAAGCTACTTTTTTTCCATAAGCAGAGTATATAGTAGCTGCTTTTTTCGATAATGAAATGGTGTCAAAACCATTTTTAAAGTCATTAATTAATCCATTTAATCTAGATTTAGATGCTTTATCAGACAAATACATAGAAGTAGCCATGTTGAATTCTCTATTAGCCATTTTTTTTGAAAATAGATCGTAATTATCTTCATTAATAATATTTCCCAAAGAAAGATATGCATTTCTTAACTTCAGGTTTAAGTCATCTGTATGGTTTAGATCTTGACCATCTTTCCAATAATCTCTTAATTGGTATGGAATTTCTGCATCAAAAGTTGTTGTATCAGTTAGTAATGGTACTACTTTTTCTTCATCAATTTTAGGCGATTCATAGCCTTCCAACTGTTTATTAAAATTAAAGTAATTATTAAATACTTCATACAATTGAATAGTATAATTTAGCTGTGTCGCTGAAGATAAACTAGATTTTCCATGCAATGGAAGTACTTTAATGGTTATCTCTTGTTTTCCGCTTTTTGAAATAGCTTGATTAATAGGTATTTTAGTAGCCGCCTGTCCTTCTATATTCATCGTAATCATAGGAATGTCATTTACACGGATCTCGAACATACAATCACTAGCACTAAAATCTATCATATAATAAGGTTCTATCATGGTCTCTTAATATTAATATTTAATTGTCATTTAAAGACTTATTCAATTCTATATAAGTTTGTGTAGTATATCCAACACCCAAACTCCCTTCGTTAATTTTGGTTTCAAAAATTGCATCAAGAAAATAACCTGACTTGTTTTTATTATAATAAAGTAATCGTTCTTCCCCTTTGGCTAAAGAAATATTAGGATTATAGTGACCTAAATAGCTTGTTAATTCTTTCTGAATATGTTTAATATTTTCATTACTTACTTCTAAACTTATTCCTATAAAAATTATCTCATCTTTTAATACTATAACATGAAACGCTTCTACTGTAATATCAAAAAGCTCAATTTTATTTATATATTTATTGTTATTGTAAGAATATGTTTCATATTCAATTCCTTTTTTTACATAACTTTCATTATCAAATTTAAAAGTATAATTATACATTAAATTTGGATTTTTTGTTATTATTATATCATTTAATGAAGTAATGTTTTTCAATTCCTTTTCAACATCTATTTGACAATTAATTTTTGATGGTTTTAGCGCTAAAAAAACCAAAATAATTAGGCTAATATGGAAATATATTCTCATTTTTTATATTCAAAATTTTTGTGATTTAATAAATACTATTCTTTTAATAATCTAAGGTTTATTCTGAAAATCTTTTGACGAGTCTTTCTAGAACTCCTTCTTTCTGACCATTAGGATAATCAATGATAACATTATTATTTACTATATAAATTAAATCTGAATTAACTTTGGTTGCGGACTTGCTATTTACAGGTACAATATTTCCTTCTGAAAAGTGAGATAGTAGTATTGAATAATTATTTTTAAAATTTTTCCAAACATAATTTTTTCTACCTTTTAGATCATTTATTGAATTTTCAACACTCAAAAGTTCAGGTTCTCCATACATATTTTTTAAATTAGTATAATTTAATCTCTCATCTCCCAAATAATTTGTTCTTATATGAACAACTATAATTTCTTCATTTTCATTTTTCGTCACAAAAGAAATATAACTATTATTAGAAATTTCAAAATCATCAACTTTATATTTTGAGAAAAATAAAATTTCCCCCATTTTAAAACTGTCTACTTCTTTAGTCATAAATGAATTCAAATACTCAGAAAATTCACTTTGAACAGATGCGTAATTGGCATGTTGGAGTAATGTATTTAAATCATTTTTAAAATCGATTTTTAGTAGGTCGGTCACGGTGTTTTTTTGATTAATTTGGTTAGTCTTATCATTTTTTTGTGATTGACAGCTTATATTTAACAAACCAACTAATAGTAATATTATAGAAATCTTTTTGGACATCTTTCTTTATTTTTTAATTAGAGGTATTCTCGAATCAAATCCGAATAATTCTTCGAGACTTTTAATTACATCAAAGGGTTTCACTATTTCGGGATATTTTCCTTCAGCAATCTTATATTCCTTGTTATGTTCAACATTGGTGTCCCTGACAATACCTTTTTTAATTGATAGCCCAGCGCTAGCTACAACAACGTATTCGGCATCTATACCATCGAAGCCAAGTTGAGGTTGATAATATAATCCATAATTATCATAATTAACACCATGCGCAAAAGTAACAGATGCTTTACCACTTGCATGCGCTTTAAAATATCCTTTTACAGAAACAACAATTAATGCTATTTCTCCTTTAACAAGAACACCAGCTTTAAGCTCAACTCCTAACTTATTTTTCAATTCTAATTTGGCTTCAGGATTGAAATCTCCTTCAGTATTAAATGAAAATCCAATATTCGTTGAAATAACACTAGAAATAATCAGATCTACATAAATATCCATATTCGCTTTAAGCCCTAAATCATCATCTCCTAAGTCAATTCCTTTATTTAGCTTATCTTTAATTGTATTATAAAGTCTCATTGCTCCAGGAGCAGCGCTACCACCACTAACGGCTCCAACTGCAAGACCTATAGCTGCACCAATTAAGTCAATTGTTATTTCAAGCCCAATTAACGGTTTTGCTTCAAATTTAATGTCAACTTTAGTTCCTATTTTACTCGTAAGTTTCCCATCTTTTGTTGCTCGTTCTAATTCCCATACCCCTTTTAAATCTATGTTCGGTGGTTTGATCGCAAATAATACGGGAGCGTTTTTGAATCCGATATTTCTAACCGTTCCTTTAGTTTTATTGGTTATTCCTTTAGACATGTTACCAACCGAAGAAAATAAGTCATAAAATTTTTTAATTTTGGTTTCATATTGTGCTTTAAAAGATTCTTTACTTTGATACGAGTCTTTTGATAACTTATTCCATTCTGCATCCAGATTAAACCCGAAAGAGGCATCCTTCTGTTTCCATCTATTTTCTGCACCAATCTTACCGGCTTTACTTTGCATTTTCTTATGTTCGGCAGGAGAAAAATTCTGCCATTTTACACTCAAATCATTAGTTAAATTCAAGAAGAATTGTAAAGTCCATTTAATATCAGGATAAACTTCAATTATAACACTGGCTTTTGTTTTATCCGAAAAATAGCGGCAACTATGAATATGGTACCAAAAATGATTTGTAGTATTATTGATAGGCCAGATATAGTCTAAAGGGAGTAATCTTAATTTCGATAAATTAGAAAAAACTTTGTGTTTAATATCAGTCTTCCCATCGTATTCAAAAGGCCCTTCTTTACCTTCTGGTGTAATTTCTATTACTCTAACATTTGTGTCATGCTCGTAGCTTGTACCATTCTTAAAACATTTCTTAGTTTGATAATCAGCAATTTTAACAATAATTTCCTTTTTCTTAGTTTTATCTGGTGCAATGGTGTCATAAAGAATACTCATTGCATCGCCACCGAAAATTTTAAATTTAATTGTTAAACGTCTGTTTTGTTCATGAAGATCTTCTGATATGTTTTCTCCCTTATGTAATAATCTTCTTTTTCCATATCCCTGAGCTACTATTCTATCTCTTGAAATGCCTTTTGATACTAAATGTTTTACCCCAGCAGCTGCCCTTTCATTAGATAAACTATCATTATAGGCATGATCTTTCCGAATATCACAATGTGCTCCTAGTTCTACTGGAACAAAAGGGTTGTCATTAAGAAATAGTGCTAATCGATCTAATACTATTTGGGCATCAGCCCTAATAAATGATTTATCCAGATCAAAATGAATTTTCTCTGAAATAGCAAATTCTTTTTTTGTTTCATCTTCAAGTTTTAGTTTTCCTTCATCAAAAAGTGGAATATCATTCCCCTCATCTACTATCGTGATATTACTGAACCTGCATGGCTCATACCTTTCCAGATCAACCTCAGTTTTGCTGACTTTTAATGGTAGGTTACTTGTAGATTCTTCAATCGTTCTCTTTGTAATCTTATTTTTTATCCTTAAATATCTTGCATGTATATCATCTTTGTTTTGATCTAGTAAAGTCTCTTTCTTTCCTTTTAATCTAATTTTAATATAAAACTTTTCTTCTCCACTTGTCCATAGTCCTGTTTTAGATTTCCATAAAAATGTATTTTTAATATTAAAATTAATTTCTCCATTATAACATTTAACATTACGATATGTATAGACAGAACTATCAGACCCTATCTCTTTATTATAAATATCAATCTCTAAAGTAGTACCATTTAATCCTTCGGTTTGAATATTGAGCCATATATCATCTCCATATTTTACAGGAGATTGTCTTATATCAGAGCCTCCTTTTGATTTACTCCAACTAGTGCCAACTATTTTAAAAGGAGATTTACCTATAAGAAGAATTCTAGTAGGGTACTTATTTTCTGGTTTATTTAGAAATGCTTCAAGGGATTGGTATCTAGTAGGGCCACAAAATTTTGCAGGAATCATTACACCCATTTTATCTCCTATATGACCATTTTCATCTTCTCTTGTAAAAGGTGATTCAGAGAGCAGTTTAACAATCCATTTTGCTCTACCTTCAGAACTCTTTGGGGTGTCTTTATAGTATTTGGCTACAAACTCAATTTCAGTGTCTCCTTGTATTGTAACTAATGGTGGGTATTTTCTTGATCCTCCAGTAGTAACTGTTGATAAAATGTTTTTATCATATGGATTTACTAATCCTACTTTTTCAACTCCACTTGGCATAAATTATTCTTTTATGTAATTATAACTTCTTCTAAAGAATCTTCGCTATTTAGTTCATTGACATCTACTAAAGGGTTTATTTGAGATTGTACATCGGCATCTGCATTTTTCGAATTTTCAATACTTCCTTCAGCAGTTTGTCCATGGTTAACTACTGTTATACTGGGGCTGCCGGATATTACACAAGTAGCTTTGCTATCTTCAAGCAAAATATTACCACCATTACTCAAAATTACTTCTTCGTAGAACCCATCCCATTTAGTAACAGCGATCTTACAAGGTCTATAACCACCCGGAGTTGGCTGTAACTTGCATTGTCCAAAAGTATTTTTTTCAAATGTTGAACCACCTATTTCCATAGTAGTAGCAATCAATTTTTGTGATGCCTTACTATCATTTGCATAATTTTTGGTTTGTGTCAAAACTTTTATCTTATCGGGATAGTCACCAAACTGACACTCACAAGTTGCTCCTTGTACTACTGCATGTTTTTCACTCATGATTTATCTTTTAAGCAATTATAGATTCTAATTTTGTCTCTTAAATTTATTAGCTTTCCTTAACATCGAATTTACTTTTATTAGCCAGAGATTCTAAAAGGAACATTTTAATTTCTATTTTTTTGGGTTCTAAATATTCAGTATAAAATTCAGCTTCAATTCCTTCAATAATTCTGTTATTTTTATTCAATATATATGTAATATCACAATTACCTTCTAAGTCTTTTTCGTTTTTGTCAATACTCTTGAAATATGGATAATCTAGCTCTTGTTCTAAGTCTAATGCGCACCTGTCATCTTTTATTTTCCCTTTTATTTTAATTAATATATCCTCTGTGTCAGAGCGTTCTTCAATTTTTTGAGTAATCTGATAATTAACAGGTAATGCCTTACCAGCTGTAGGAAATTGAAAATATTTTTCAGTATAAATGTCGTTAGAAAGAGGTTTAAAATACAGGTATAAAAACCAATCTTTAGATAATTTATTTATAAGTTTTTCCTCAAATTTTAATGAATTATTTATTAGGCTTAAATATTTGTCTACTAGTTCACCTTTATAATATTCTTTAATTTTTTTTTTTGCGAGTAACCATCTGTTCGTTATCTCATGAAAATTTTGAATATTTTTGATATTTCCGTCATTTAAAAACCCCATTTCCAATGGATAAATAACTTTACTAGTTTCTAATGCTAGTTGATCCATAAAATTATCGGGAGCCTTATCATTAATAAATATTTCATCTGCTCTATCTAATTTAAATATAATACTCTCATCTTGAATTTTTAAAAACTGTATATCAAGCTTATATCTTACTTCATTCTTTATATCACCTTTTTGAAAAATTACCATGCATCCATAACGACCATTTAAATTATTTGGATGTTGCGTTAAATCAGTTTTTAATTTATTCTCCCCTTTTAATAATTCTCTCATATTCTAATAATAGTGAATGATTATTCTTAAAAAAATAAGTTTTATATTGAATAATAATTTAATTCTAAAACCAAATATTAATTTTAATTAGAATAATTTAACTTTTTCCTTACTCTGAACATCAATAGATTTACCCGAAATAAGAGTTAAGTTTTGTTTATCGCTGCTCATAGTAATTTCATCTGAAAGGTTTTCTTGTTTTTTAGAATCAGTTACTATTGTTTCTTCAATTATAATATTTTTATTTTTTGACATAACGTTATAATTTTCTGCAACGCTGTTGGTTAAATCTTTTCCGGCAGTAACATGAATATTTTCATCTGCATTGATGTTTATATTTTTAGCATTAAAAGTCATTGTTTCATTAGCAGATATGGTAATGTTATTATTTGCTGTATCAATGTAAACTGTATTGCTTTTTTTATCAATTATAGTAATACTTTCAGCTCCCTCAGTATCATTCAACTCAATAATATGTCCACTTCTGGTTTTAATTGCTTTGATATTATTGTCAGGATCTGCAAAAGGACTATTAGCAGTTTTATTAAAACCTGCACTTAAAATAAAAGGCCTTTCAGCATTATTACCTTCAAAACCTACCAATACTTCTTCTTCTATTTCAG
>Ga0209633_10001647_pt1 | contig 22586 bp, 13 predicted proteins | sample Cruoilmetagenom1_FD_187290 | JGI IMG/M metagenome (GOLD analysis project Ga0209633, IMG submission 187290) | Oil polluted marine microbial communities from Coal Oil Point, Santa Barbara, California, USA - Sample 1 (SPAdes) (version 2) | ecosystem: Environmental > Aquatic > Marine > Oil seeps ... | reverse complement strand
TTTGTGTTATTTGATTTTTGTTGTCCACAAGAAAAAAAAATAAACATCAAAAGAAAAAAGGAAAAATAATATGTTTTCATAAAATGTTATTATAATAGCAAATATCATAAAAATTTTGATATGATTTTTTATAAATGAAAAAACTCTTTAAAAAATTATATTTATTACACGACTAATCATATATTGCCTTATATTTGATAATCTCAAAAAAATAAAATGGGAATAACAATCAACACTCATAAACAATTTATAAGAACAAACTATGAAAAAATTATTTCTACTAGTCCTTTCACTTTTATTATCCAACGTGATTACTGCACAAAAAACTGATAAAGTATGGGAAGCTCTCATAAAAAATGATCGAGAAACTGCCTTAAAGTATGATAAAAAAATAAATAATAAAAAAGCCAATACCGAATGGCTTATTCTAAAACAAATCATAAGAAATGAAAATGGCTTATTGAACAAAGACCCTGACTTTTTGCCCAATTTTATTAAAATCAAAAACTTTGAATCTTACCTTTCTGCACTTTGGCAAACACCCTATGTCTTCACCAACTACTTAGAGACTGGATTTAACAAAAAAGTTATAGATAATATTACTTTTATAAATCAATATACATTTAAAGATAAATCGCTTGAATCAAACTACCGATATTTAGAAGCGATCAGTGCCAGATATCAAAATGATTTTAACACTTATAACAGTAAGTTAGCTGAAATCCAAACCATTGGTACTTGGCAATACTGTAGTGTGTTTGAAAACCTAAACAAAAGCGGAATGGACATCGTATATCCACCCGAAAAAAGCGCTTATTCAAAAAAAGATTATGAGGCAAACAGCAATGGTAAAATAAACTGGTTTACAACCGATTATGCAAAAAAAACACAATATCAATTGATGAATAATTTCTCCGAATATGGGAGTGGCATAAATTATGCACAAACTTTCTTAAATTTAGATAAAGATCAAGAATTTATTTTTAAATTAGGTTTTGGCAGTCCTATAAAAATTTGGATAAACGATATTCAAATTTTTGAAGAAAGTGAAAATCAAGCCACCGGATTTGATGCCTATATCTTTAAAGTAAAACTTCATAAAGGCAACAATAGAATCTTAATAAAAATAGCTAATATGGCATATTCCTATTTTGGTTTGCGTATTTTTGACACCAATAACCAACTTATAAATCCAAATAAACTGCAATTTTCAACAAAAAATTACACTTATACACCTTCTACTAAAGAAGAACTATCCGTTGAAACTATCCAAAATCCTACTGAAAAATTTATTAAAAATTTGGATGAAAAAAAATATTCCAAATACTTTAAAAATTATTTACTCATCAATTATTATTTACAAGGAAAGAAGGTAAAACAAGCAAAAAAAATTATTTCCAAATGTTTAAAAAAATATCCAAAAAGTAGTTTTTTTAGACACTATATGCTTATATGTGCCAACAAAGAAAATGATAAAACATTATCTAATGAGCTAATAGAAAATAGAAAAAAAGATGACCCTAATAACTACATCGTACTTTATAGTAATATAATTAACACAAAAAAATTGTTTAATGAGCCTATTGAAGTAATGAATGAAAAGATTGATAAAATGTCGAAATCAACCGATTCAGAATTGCTTATACTTACCGGTGCATTTCTAAAAACATTACGCAAACAAGATAAAATTGAATTAAAAAAGATATTGGATCAACTATATTCTTATGCCAAAGCGACTAAGAATGCAAAACTCTTGACAACCTATACTAAAATATATAGTTCTACATTTAATGATAAAGAAAAAACACTAAAAGGTTATGAGGAAGCAAATAAATTATATTATTATTATCCACTTCAGAATAAACTTATTAAAATTTATAAAAATTTAGGGAAAAAAGAAAAAATACTATCTATCTTAAGAAAAAACACAGAAAATGCACCTGAATTGTTAAACTTTAAAAAAGATTTTATCAATACATTAATCGACTACCAAAAATATAAGGAAGCGCTTAAACAAATTGACGAAGGATTAGAAATGTTTCCTTATTCATTTATACTAATGGAAAAAAAAGCTGATATTCTTACACAACAGAAAAAAGAAAAAGAAGCTCTTAAATGGTATAAAAAATCTTATACACATAATAGTGGAGATTCAGATTTAAGAAAAAAAATACTCGATCTAAAAAAAAGAAAAGATCCAATAGAAAAATTTGCTGAAACAAAACCTTATGAATACATAAAAAAAACAAGAGGAAAAACCGACGGGAAGAATTATGATATAAATATTTTATTAGACCAACTCACCACAGAGGTGTTTGAAGAAGGCGGTTATAGAACCCGTGAAATAACCATATATGAAGTAACATCAAAAGAAGGTATCGAAACGCTAAAAGAATATAATTTAGGTATAGGAAGATATGGCAATACCATTAATAAAACTGAAATCATAAAACCCGACGGAAAAATTGTTCCTGCAGAAAGATCAGGCTCCAAATTGGTGTTTAACAGCCTATCAATAGGCGATGTAATATTACTTGATTATGAAACAAGCTCCAATAAAAGTGGTAGATTCTATAAAGATTATTACGACAGATTTATCGTAGAAAGCTACTACCCCATTTTAAAATCTAATTATCAATTAATTATACCAAAAACAAAAAAAATTGAAAAATTAGTAACAAAAGGAAATTATAAATATACAACAAAAAATATTGATGATTATATTTTATATGCTTGGAAAAGAAAAAATATTGAAGCATTAGCCCCTTCAGAACCCTTTATGCCCAGCACAATTGATGTCGCTACAACACTACATGTTAGCTCCATTAAAAACTGGAATCACATATCCAATTGGTATTCAGACTTAGTTCGTTCTCAAATAAAATATGAACCAATTGTATTAGAGACATTCCACAAGATTTTTCCAAATGGATTTGAAAATCTAACAGAACAAGAAAGGGCAAAAAAGATATATTATTATATGACAAACAACCTAACTTATAGTTTCGTAAACTTTAAGCAAAGTGGTTTTATTCCACAAAAACCCTCCAAAACTATCAAAACATTGTTAGGTGATTGTAAAGATTTTTCAACTTTATTTATCACTTTAGCAAAAAAAGCCAATCTAAAAACAAATATCGTGCTGGTTTCTACTAGTGATTTAGGTCAAAATCTTATAAAACTCCCCAGCATAAGTTTTAATCATGCAATTGTAAAAGTAATATTAGACGGCAATGAACAATACTTAGAACTCACCAATAACCAACTAGATTTTGCAAGTATTCCCAGCACATTGGAAGGTGCACTCGCCTTAAATATCCCATTTAACAGTGATAAAAATAAACCAAACAATCTTTATATACTTAATAATCTTCGAAAAAATATAACCATATTAAAATCTGAAATCAACTACAATATTTCAGATAATGCACAAACATTAGATATAAAAGTAAATAGTTCCGGTAAGATAAATGTATCTTATAGAAAATTGTTATCAACCAAAAATGAAAATGTATTAAAAAAAGATTTAACCTCTGAATTTGAAAATAAAGAAGATTTAGATTTGAGTTTAATTTCTTATAAAATCATAAAAAATAAAAAAGAAGATAAAAACACTGTTTTTTCGGTATTATTTAATTTAAATGATAAAATAAAGAAATTAGGCAAATCAAAACTAATCAAACTACCCAATTTCTATAAACCTTACACTTCTAATATTATTAATTTGGAAAAAAGATCATATCCCATAGTTTATCGAGATTACGAATCTGTAGATGAATATATAACAGATTACACAATTAATATTGGCAAAAATCATAAATTTACAGAAATTCCTGAAAATGAACATTTTACATATAAAAATCACGATTTTACGATTAAATTTGTATCTCCTAAAGACAATATTTTACAAGTTTCTATCAATGCAAAAATAGACAGACGTAATATCAGTCCAGAAGATTATCCGACATATAAAGAATTTGTCCAAAAAATATTGGCAGTTTACGATACTTTTATTGGGTTTAAATAAACAGGAATACACCCAAAAAAAAATTAGGGCTTGCTGATGTTTCAGCAAGCCCTAAATATATTTTGAAATCAATTATTATTTCAAACGCACATTTTCAATATGCTCAAAAGTATCTGGATTGATTACTTCCATATCGATATGTTGTCCATCTACTGTAAACAACATTAATGCGTGAAGTGTAGAGAATTTTTTTACACTCTTACTCCAAGGTAATTTTTGCAATGAATAGTATGGTGCACCTGCGCTTCCATTTGTTATTTGTACAAACGGACGACTAAAGTGTAATTTTTTGCCCTCCCAGTTTTCAGGATAAATGGGTGTATCATTGGTAACGGTAAGTCGGCTATAATTATGTTCATCACCACATAATAAAACGACAAATTTCTTACTCTGATTTGCCAAAATATCCAATATTTGGTCACGACGTTCTATAATACCTTTATCTACAGGTTTTCCGGCAATATAAGGTCTAATTTTATTCTGCCCATCATACCACATATCATCACCGGCATGTCCTGCATTGGGAAAAGCGGGTGTATGAAAAGTAACCATTATATGATCGATATCTTTATCCGCTTCATATTGTGCAATTTTTTTACGCATCCATTCCAATTGATTGTCCATAATATATCCGTGTACATTGCCCGAAGTCAAAGGAATATCTTTGGTAGAAGAAGCATACCAATAATTAGAATTCATCACCAACATTGCCAAGTTTCCGTAGGTATAATCATATACATTTTCCTTATATGAAGGGAAATCCATCGATTTTTTTGAAGGATCAAATTTGTTGTGGTCTTCTGATTTTAAATCGCTTACCGGTAAACAAAAATTATCGGCAAATGTTTTTTCGGCACTGTATCTTGCAAAAGGAAATTTATCTATAAAAAGGTGCCCCAAATAAAATGAATGTCCTTTATAATCTGTACGTTTAAAAATGCGTTGTATAGATTCATGATTACCCATTGCTACATACATCGGTTTGTAATGCCAAAAATTTTCAGCTGCATGTTTCCAATTGAGCAATTCTAAATTCTGCTTATCATTACTAGCGTTATAGCCCGTCATTAAATCACCGGTAAATTGCATAAAAGCTGCACCTTTATAATCTGCAAACATCACCATTTTTTTGAGCACATAAGCATTAGCACCATATAAGTCGCGTTCGCCACCGCCCTTGCCTGCTCTACTATCAGAGGCATAAGCAAAGCTAAAAGCACTTCGACATCCTTTTAATGGTGCTGTCGTAAATTGATAATGCTCTTGCCAATTTTCATAAATAAGTTGATAATTGTAAGACGTTTGCGGTTTCAATCCACTTATTTTTATTTCGTGGTTGGATTGTGGAACTATATCCGAATAAACTTGTCCATCAATTTTGATTTGCGACATCACAGCCTTATTTGTTTTAAAAGAAATAACACATGCATCTGCTTGCATTTGATTGATATAAGGACCTTCAATAACAGAAATGTCTTCTTGAAAATTACCGCCTTCATCCAATTTCAAATTTATTCTTCCATCATAAATAATTTGTCCTTTATCGTTAAACAAACGATAACCAAGACGCATTTTTTTAGATTTCTCCCAATTTGTATAATCATAAACACCTGCTAATTTGGTCAATTTAATAAAAGCTTTACCATCTTTTATTTTAGCATTTTTTTTAAAATAGACAGGAAGTGGATATTTAACATTACTTGTTTTAATCAATCCATAATCTACATGACCTTTTATTTTTGAATTTTTAAAATCAATCGTGATACCATCTTTTGAACCAATAATAAAAGCTTCTGCTATATTGGTGTATGTATAAATAGGATTTGATAATTCTTCAGGGTAAAACAGCTTATCCTTAACAATCCCCATTTGTCCCTTTACGAACTTTATGTGGGAATACGATTTGGGAATTTCAATTTCTTGTGCTTGAAGGTTCAAGCTTACAAAAACAACTAGGACGCTTAAAATCAAATGTATGTTTTTCATATTTTATATTTTTTACAGATTGCCGACTAAGGATTTTATATATAAAAATTCTTTACCCGATGGTTTATATTTATTAAAATTCAATACCAAAATTAGTTTAATACTTGAATAAACAAAAATAAATCAAATTTTATTTCTATAATTAAAAAATATACTTTAATTTCGTTTTAAATTTAAAATAGATTATTATGACCGCATTTTTACTATATTTCGCGTTTTTAGGCACCACAGAATGGGTGCTGATTGTAGTAGCCATTGTTTTACTTTTTGGAGGTAAAAAAATCCCTGAACTTATGGGAGGACTTGGAAAAGGCATCAAAGAGTTTAAAAAGGCAACCAACGAAGATGAAGACGAAAACAAAACTGACACAAAAAAAGAGGAAAATTAATTTTCCTCTTTTTTTTAAAAATATTTAACAATCTACTTCTAAACCTACTTATCTATAAATTCTATCGTTTTTAAAATAGATTCCAGCTGAACAATATAATCTCGCTTTTCTTTTGCAGGTGCATAAACAAATCCTTCAGCAACCAAAATTCTATTGTGTTTTTTATCCAAAATATTATAATTAATATAAGGACCGCCCATAAAATCATTTTTTATATTCCACAAACCTCTCGATTCTATGGTTTTGTGCCCGTCTAAAAGCATCATTTTTTGTGAAGGTGACAATTCGGTATAAGAATTCATATATGTGTCCTCTGTAGGACCCGGAATAAATTTCATTCCAATAGAATCTCGATAACACGTAACTTCATCAGGGTTAAAACTTAAAGAATCTTTTAATTTTACTTCATAAAGGAGAATGTCTTCCTCACCAGTTTTAAGGTCACGTCTAAACCACATAAAACCATTTTGATGGTCAACCAAGTTAAAAAAATCGGGAATTTCAACATTTACACCAAATTCTTTTTCAACATCTTCATTATTTCTTAAAGATTTTCGATGCAATCGTTGTTGGTTAACAATTTCAGAAGAATTATATTTATCGACAATTTTTGACGCATTTTGACTAATTAATTTTTTCAATTCTTCCTTGTTTCTCCCTTCAAAAACTGTTATCAACTGTGGCGAAGCATATCTGTCAATATAGGTACGTACACCAGATTGATCACCAACTTTTACAATGATAACATTTCTAATAGTCTTAAAAATACCATTGTATAATTCAGGTGCTGCTTGTTGCAAAGTAAAAACTGATTCAGATTGAGGTAAATCGGTAAATTCAGCGGCAAAATATTTTCTAATACTGTCACCTAAAGTTTTTTTCCAATCATCATTATCCATTATAACCAGAATATTATGTGTTCGACCATTGGATTCAGGCAACAGTCTTATATTATCATCATTGCAAGATTGCCACATAAATGTCAATAATAATAAAGGAATAATTACTTTTTTCATCAGTTTATCATTTAAAATTTGTTAGATCAATTCTTTTAAATTTAGAAAAATCAACTCTTAACTTTATATATTTTTAATTTCATTCCGGGTTTTAATTTGCTACTAGCTTTTATTTGATTCCAAGAAACGATTTGGTCAATACTAATATTATATTTACGCGTAATATTCCACAAAGTATCACCCTCCTTGACTTGATAAGTGATATATTTTCCATGAGGCGTCTTGTGTTTTTTGGTTTTGCTAGTCTTCTTTTTTGTTCTTTTAGAACTGGTAGCCACCGCATAGCGCGAAAATATTTTCAGTTTTTGTCCAACACGCAACCTATTATTTCTAAGATGGTTCCATCGTTTTATTTTGCTTACACCTACGTGAAATTTTCTTGCAATTTTACCTAAATAATCACCTGATCTGACGCGATAAGTAATATAATTGTTAAGTTTATAAAACTTGGGTAAGGGCTTTTCTTTTCTATTGAATTCTTTTTGTACCAACTCGTTAATCAAAGCTTCGTTATTGACAAATACACCAACCAATTCCAAAGGTAATTTGAGCGTATAATTTTGTCCTTCGATATAAGGAATAATATTGAGTTTGTACTGCGGATTTAAAAATTCTAATTCTTCAATATCAATTTTAAGCAAACGCGAAACTTGGTCTAAAGAAATGCTATGTTTTATTTGAACCGTATCGGTTGCAATATAATGAAAATCCTTCTTTTTGGTTATAATACCATAGTCCTCAGCATATTCACCCAAAAACAAAGTTGCCTGAAATAACGGCACATAACCAGCCGTTTCTCTTGGCAAATAAGGGCGAATATTCCAATAATTAGTATGCCCTCCAGAACGACGAATTGCCTTGGTTACATTTCCCGCTCCCGAATTATATGCCGCTAAAACCAAATTCCAATCTTTAAAAATTTTATATAAATCTTGCATATGTTTACAAGCAGCCTCCGTTTCTTGAATGGGATTAAAGCGTTCATCGACATAGGTGTTGATTTCTAAACCGTACATTTTTCCGGTTGAATACATAAATTGCCATAAGCCACCTGCGCCTGCACTGGAAATAGCCCTAGGATTTAAAGCAGATTCAACTATTGCTAAATACTTCATTTCCAAAGGAATATCATACTTAGCCAACTTTTCCTCAAAAATAGGAAAATAATACTGTGCCATTCCAAACAGACGTCCAAGACTTCTTTTTCTCTTTTTCAAAAACACTTTAATTGTCCTTGCCAAAGCCGGATGATACACAATACTCATTTGTGTTTTTTGATTAAGCAATTCAATTTGTCGCTTTAATTGGATTGTATCCAATGACATTGTAACATCTTTATCAATAGCATTTTTCACATCGATAATGCTATCATACAAAACCGGTTGATACAAACTTTTAAACCACAAACTATCCATTCTGTGCGTATCTGGTAAATCTTTGAGTACCACATTATTGATTTCTAAAGAAGCATCAAAACTTTGAAGTGTATTATTATCTATTGTTGTTTGTATCGGTCGAATTGTATCAGATTGTAATATCGTATTTTCAGTAACATCGATTACTTTAACACCATGCTTATTCAATTGATCAATCGAAATGGTGTCGTTTGAAATTTTTCCGGTATTATCATTCAAAAAAATAGTATCGCTTTGCGCATGTATAGAAAATGATACACTACAAAATACTAAAATTGATGTTATGAATTTATTCATATTGTATTTATTAATTTTGTTTAAAATTTCACGCACCGTCATAAATCAATTACATAAGTGCTTTTATACCTGGCAAGTCTTTTCCTTCGAGCATTTCGAGCAACGCACCACCACCTGTTGAGATATAACTAATCTTATCAGTTAAACCCAGTTTTTTAACAGCAGCAACCGAATCACCACCACCCACTAATGAATATGCGCCTTTTTCTGAAGCTTTTCCAATAGACAATCCAATACTTTCTGTCCCATGTGCAAATTTTTCAAATTCAAAAACACCTGCTGGTCCATTCCAAATAATGGTTTTAGAATCTTGAATAACCGTATCGATTATCTTAATTGTTTCTGGACCAATATCAAGTCCTTGCCAATGATCGGGAATTTTATCAATTGTAACTACTTTTGTTTTGGCATCATTGCTAAACTGATCAGCCACCACCAAATCAACTGGCAAAATCAATTGAACACCTTTCGCTTCTATTTCCTGCAATATTTTTGTAGCCAAATCTATTTTGTCATCTTCAACGATTGAATCGCCAATTTTATTGCCTAAAGCCTTTAAAAACGTGTAAGCCATACCGCCTACAATAATTAAGTTGTCAACCTTATCTATAAGATTTTCGATAACCCCGATTTTGCTAGAAACTTTTGCGCCACCAATAATGGCTGTAATAGGTCTGTTACCTTTACCCAAGGCTTTTTGAATACTTACCACCTCTTTTTCCAAAAGTTTGCCAAAAGCTTTGTGGTCTTTATCAAAAAACTGCGCAATTACAGCTGTAGAAGCGTGTGCACGATGTGCGGTTCCAAATGCATCATTGACATAATAATCTGCTAGTTTTGCCAAAGAATTAGCAAAAGCTTCATCGCCTTTCTTTTCCTCAGGATAAAAACGAAGATTTTCTAACAATAAAATATCACCCGATTTCAAAGAGCTTACTGCATCTTCAACTTTTTGTCCAATACTATCATCGACAAATTTTATTTTCCTACCCAAAACTTTTTCCACTTCCGGAATGATATGTTTTAAAGAAAACTGGTCTTCTTTGCCTTTGGGTCTTCCGAGATGCGACATTAAAATTGGCATTCCACCATCCGCTATTATTTTTTCAATACTCGATTTTGCGGCAACAATTCTTGTATTATCTGTTACTTCAAATTCTTCGTTTAAAGGCACATTAAAATCTACCCTTACAAGTACTTTTTTATTATTAAAATTTATGTGATCTAATGTTTTCATATTATTACGTTTCTCAATGTATTTTGTGATTTTTAAAATTTATGATTATCTCATATTAATTTTATCGAAATAAATTAATGGGCAAATTTACAACATTATCAGTAGTTATTCAATAGCTTTATTACAAAAAAAGCCTGCAATAATGCAGGCTTTTTATCAAAATAAAATTATATAATGATTTATTGATAAATCATAGCTCTATTATCTTCAATATCTTCTTTTTCTTTTAAAGCATCAACTACTTTTTTACTAATACCTGCTTGAAGCTCTTTTTTTAATTTTTCAACATAAGGTATATAATTTTTAATATCGGCTGCTTTCTCTATTTTAATTGTTTTAACAACAAATACACCACGCTCACCAGCAATAGGTTTTGAAATAGCATCAGGTGCTTGTGCAAAAGCTTTTGCTGCTACCTTTGGTTCTTTACCAAAACCAGGCACAACTGGACTTTTTAAATTTACACCATTTGCCATACCCACTTTACCATCTGAATTTTTTGCAATTTCAGCCAAGGTATTTCCAGTCATTTTCTTTTTGATAATTTCTGCTTTCTTTTCTTTAAGCAAAATACTTTTAACCAAAGGAGAAGCCTCTTCAGCTGACATCAAACCTTTATCTTTTTTGGCTGTTAAATACACAATTACGTGCCCTTTATCCGTGTCAAATTTAGCGACATCGCCATTTTTTCTATCTTTTTTATATGCCCATCTTACGACTTCTCTATTTTTACCAATTCCTGCTAAATTGTCTTCGTATCGACCAATTTTTTGAATAGGTTTGGCTTGGTAGCCTTTATCTTTGGCCAATTTACTAAAATTTTCATTGCCATTTGCTTCACTTGCAAATTTTGCTGCATTGGCAAATATTTGATTCTCTGTTTTATTAGATGGCTCTACATTTCTAATTATGTTTACTACTTTAACCGCTTTTTTAGGTGCTTTTATATCATCAATTTTAATAACGTGAAAACCAAATTGTGTTTCTACAACGCCCATTTTACCTTTACTACCTGTAAAAATAAAATCATTGAATTCAGGCACCATTCTTCCATACGTAAACCAACCTAAATCACCACCTTTTGTTTTGGTAGGTCCTTCAGATAATTCTTTAGCATAATCAGCAAATTTAGATCCGTTTCTTTTAACAATTTTCAAAATGCTATCTGCTTTTTTCTTAGCTTCTTCTTTTGTTCTAGTTGTTTCTGGCTTGGCACTTCTCGATCCTTTATAAGCAATTAGTATATGAGAAGCTTTTGCAGAATCGGGCATCATCTTACTTGCCAAAACTTTGGTTAAATACACTTGATTATTAACGGCATAAGGGCCATAAACATCGCCTTCATTTAGATTGATAATTTTATCAGCATAACCATTAGGCAATTGATTTTTAAACATCCAACGGGCAGGTTGTTTTACATCTGAGTGCAATTGCGCAAATGCATCAGCATCCTCAGTGTTTTTCAAACCTTTTTCTACCACTTCTTTGTTATCTTTTAAAACCGTTTTGTCATTGATTAAATCTTTTAATTTTTTGACCACTTCATCTTTATCATCTTGTGAAGGAACCAATGGAATAAAAACGTATTCAATATCTCTACTTTCTTCCACTTTATATTGGTCTGCATGTTTAGAAACATAATTGTTAATATCTTCTTTGCTAACGGTAACAGTTGAATCAGGAATACTTCCATAAGAAACAGCGGCAAATTTAAAATTAACCTTATCATTTTCATAATGATAAGCTTTTTCTCCCTCCTTAATGGTAGGATTTAATCCGGTTTTCACCAAATTCATATAGATTTTTTCTTTTTCAGCCTCACGTAAATTCTTTTTAAAACTTTGCCATTGAGAATACAATTCAGGATTTGATGTCTTTCCTTTTTCTACATTATTCATGTATTCTAATAATGCTGTTTGGTCAAAAACACCTTGTTTATTGGTAAAAGCTTGTTTGATTGATGCATTTTCAACAATTAAAGTTCTCATTCTTTCCGGTCCCACTTCAATACCCAATTCGTCAAACTGGTTATTTAAAACACCTTCTCTAACAGTGCGATCCCAAATAGCTTTTACAGCTTGCATATTTGATATACGCGGATTTTGTTTTTGTAGTAAAGCTACTTCTTTTTGAAATTCATCTCTTGATATTTTTCTGCCTCCAATTTCTGCCACTGCAGTTGAGTTTCCTTTTCCTATTGTAGATGAATTTTTAATAAGTCCTTGAATAATAAATGCAAATAATGCCAAGGCGATAATCATAATTAAAAATCCTGTTCTTTTTTGAATTTGTTGTAAAATTGCCATCTTCTGTTATGTTTATTTTTAAATTAAAATATTAGTCTGCGAAAGTACAAACTATTATGAAAAAAAGAAAATATTTTTTTACTTTTATTCATAATATATGTGTGCCATATATTTTTTGTAATTTGCACAAAAGTTTTACCACTTAATTTTGGAAAAAATAAAGATGAATAAATACAAGATTATCAACGACCCTATTTACGGTTTTATCAAAATTCCCAGCGAACTTATTTTTGATATTATACAACACCCATACTTTCAAAGATTGCGACGCATTTCACAAATGGGCTTATCTTATTTGGTTTATCCGGGGACACATCACACGCGTTTTCAGCATGTTTTGGGGGCTATGCATTTGATGCAAACCGCAATCGATGTGCTAAAATCAAAAGACATATCAATTACTAATGATGAAGAAGAAGCCGTATTAATTGCCATTTTATTACACGATATTGGTCATGGTCCTTTCTCGCATGCACTGGAATACAGCATTATCAACAACATTTCGCACGAAAGTATTTCTTTAGCGCTCATGCAGGAAATAAATAAAGAATATGATGGAAAATTATCTTTGGCTATCGAGATTTTTACAGGTAATTACCCAAAAAAATTTCTCACAGAACTCATCAGCAGTCAAATAGATGTCGATCGTTTAGATTACTTGCGTCGCGACAGTTTTTATTCCGGTGTTATCGAAGGTCAAGTAAATTCTGAACGACTTATTAAAATGATGAATGTTGTTGACAATCATATTGTTATTGAAGAAAAAGGCATTTATTCAATTGAAAAATTCTTCATTTCAAGACGTTTAATGTACTGGCAAGTGTATTATCACAAAACCGGACTAATGATCGAAAAAATATTAGAAAAAGTTTTACAACGCGTACAGTATTTACGTCTTAACAACAAAACGGTTTCTTTAGATAGTAATTTAGCCTATCTTTTTGATAAAAATATAAAAAAATTAGATGCAGACATTTTAAGAATATTTGTTCAATTAGATGACTCAGATATTATTTCTCATCTTAAAAAATGGACTAAAAATAATGATTTTGTTTTGTCTTATCTCAGCAATATGATCATCAATAGACAACATCTGAACAAAATGTTAATTCAAAATGATTTTTTTTCACAAGAATTAATTGATCAAAAAAGAGCGGAAGTTCTAAAAAATTTTCCCATTGAAAAACAAGACTTAGATTATTTAATTTTCACAGGTAAAATAAGTAATTTAGCCTACGACAAAACCATGCATCCTATATATCTACTAAGAAAAACCAACGAAATTATCGAATTTTCTGATGCCAGTGATCAAAAAATAATGGAGGCATTTTCGCATCCTGTGCATAAATATTATTTGAGTTTTCCTACGAATTTTTATTAAAATAATCATCTGTCGATAATTTAAACTCTAAATAATAAACACCATGTCAAGGCTTCGCGCCCATTGAGTTATTAACATTTCACAGCCATTTGGCAAACGATAAAGCCAAAATAATTAAAGTCTTATTTTTTTATGTGCAAAACTATACAAAAATAATAATATTGCCATAAAAATAGCGACACGCGCAATATAATCACCTTGTTGGGTGTAAAAAGTTTTGCTTTCATTTAATCGTACATCTGCAAGAATACGCCCTCGCTTGTTATAAGCCAATGATTGTATAATATTTCCTTTTTGGTCAATATGAGCCGAAATACCCGTATTGGCAGACTGTACCACATCGCGCCTATTTTCTATAGCACGCAAACGAGCCATACTCAAATGTTGCTTATGGCCTTGCGTATTGCCCCACCATCCGTCATTGGTAATAACGGCAAGCAAATTTGCCTTGTTTTTTACATAATCCGTTACATATTGCGCATAAATAGATTCATAACAAATAATGGGCGCCACTTTCATTTTACCCGAAACAAAAACACCACGATCTTTTTGTGAAACATTTGACCCCATTGAAACACCAATTGTTTTGGTAACCCAATCACCAATCAAGGGAACCAATACATTTTTAAAAGGCGTGTATTCTGCACCAACCACCAACTTAGATTTATGATATATTTGCAAAGGACGTTCCCCATCAAACATAACAGCCGAATTATACATATCAAACCATCTTCCACTTACTGTTTTATTGGCTGTATCAGGAATTTGCGCACCTGTTTTGGGATACCAGTGAATAAAATCAACACCTGTTAAAATAGCAGTGTGATGCAATTTTGAAAAATTCAACATTTTTTTGTATGATGTTGTATAATTAAAATTTCGTATTTCAACATACTGTGAAATAGCTGTTTCCGGCGCTACAATCAAATCGGTAGAATCTTTTACCAATGCCAATAAATTATCTACCAATTGACTGTTGGTATAATGAAACTTTTCTTCCCAAGGGTCAAGATTCGGTTGCAATATTAAAACAGACGCATTTTTACCTTTTTCTTCATAATTATTGCCCAACCACCAAGAAAAAATCATCGGCAACACAATCCATAATGATATATTAAAAAGCGTTTTATAAAAAGTATTTCTATGATGATTAATCATAAATGCAGATACACCTTTATAAACAATCAAATTGCCAATCAAAATCCATAAAGCACCACCAAAATATCCGGTATATTCATACCACTGTACCCAAGAAGGAACACTTGAAAAACCATTGCCTAAATTAAGCCAAGGCCAAGAAAAATCCCAATTGAGATGAAATTTTTCAAAACTTATCCAAATGGCAACAAAAAAAGGAAATGCCATTTGAATAGACAATCTTTTGCGAACAAAATGAAATAACCAAAAAGCAAATGCCATTAACAACGAATTTACGACAATCGCAAAAACACCGCCTACAATTGTTGAATTTAATATCCACCATGTCTTTGATAAATTCCAAATAAAAAAAGCTAAATAAACATACAAAAAAAATCTTTTCTTATGCTTGTTTCTATAAAAGTCCTCTTCGATTAATAATAAGGGTACAAAAGAAAAAAACAAAAACAAAGGAAATCCGTTTGTAGGCCAAGCTACTGAAAATAAAACACCTGATAGAACTGCTAATAATAAATTTTTATTCATAAACACGTTTTGTTATTCTATTCATCTACAATTCAATATAAAAATATAAATGGCATTTTTTGTTATAATTTTATCGAATAATGTTAAGCAAATATATCAAAATAATTAAGCAAAAATAAAAAACTAAGCATCTAAAATATTAAATTCGTATATTGCCATTCATAAAAAACCAACAATTTCTTAATTGATTTCTGAATAAAAAAAATTAAATTATTAATTCAATTAGCATTTTACAAAACAATATATAATTATAAAAAATGAAAAAAAATATTTATACAATCCTTATCCTATTATTATTTTGGAATTGCCAAGTGCAACAAAAAACGGCGCAAGTAACTGCAATAGATACTGTTACCGCTTCAAATAATACAATTGATGAACCGCAAAAAATTAATTACTGGCAACAGTACGTCAATTACAAAATCAATGTAAAAATGGATGTTGAAAAGCATCAATATATCGGCAAAGAAACATTGACTTATACAAATAATTCACAAGACACATTATATAAGGTATATTTTCATTTGTATTGGAATGCTTTTCAACCCGGAAGTGCTATGGATTGGCATAACCGCACATTAGAGGATCCGGATCGTGGCTTAGATACCAAAATAAGGAACCTAAAACCAAACGAAATTGGTTTTACAAAAGTACATAGCTTAAAACAAAACGACAGCTTGGTCAGCCACCAGACAACCGGCACTATTTTAAGTGTCAAACTCAACAAACCTATTGCACCCGGCGCTTCCACTACATTTACAATGGATTATTTAACGCAAATCCCCCTAATGTTACGCCGTGGCGGCAGAAACAATCAAGAAGGCATTGATTACTCTATGGCACAATGGTATCCAAAATTATGTGAATACGATACACGAGGTTGGCATGCAGACCCTTATTTAGGACGAGAATTTTACGGTGTCTGGGGTGATTATGACGTAAGCATTGAAATACCCAGGAAATATACAATCGGTGCAACAGGCTATCTGCAAAATCCAGAAAATATTGGCAAAAACTATAAAACTGACAAACAGATACAAATACCGAATAGTGCAAATCTAACTTGGCACTTTAAGGCAAATAATGTGCACGATTTTTCTTGGGCTGCTGACCCTGATTATATCCACGACATCATAGAAGGACCAAAAGGTGTTAAACTTCATTTCTTTTATCAAAAAAATGTCGAAGAAAATTGGAAAAAATTAGAACCTTTCGTAAGCAAAACAATAGCATTTTACGATGAATTTGTGGGTGATTATCCTTACGAAAAATACAGCGTCATACAGGCAGGAGACGGCGGCATGGAATATGCTATGTGTACTTTTGTCTATGGTGACAAGCCTTTTAACAGTTTACGAGGCACTGTACAACACGAATTAGGACACAGTTGGTTTCAATTTGCCTTAGCAAGCAATGAAAGCGAATATCCTTGGATGGACGAAGGCTTTACATCCTATATAGAAGATATGGCAAATATTTTTGTCAATGGTATCGAAAAAGATAATCCATTTTCAAACTCCACCGATAGCTATCGATATTTGGTACAACAAGGCAAAGATGAACCGCTTAACACACATGCTGACCATTACAACACCAATTTGGCATATTGGGTGGGCGCTTACGATAAAGGCAAATTAGTTTTAAGCCAACTAGGTTATATTATGGGATTTGACAAACTTCACCAAACTTTAAAAACGTATTATAAAAACTGGAAAATGAAGCACCCGCAACCCAATGATTTTTTTAAAATTGCTGAAGAAACCTCCGGGATGAATCTTAAATGGTTTGCCAATGACTGGTTAGAAACAACCCATCACATAGATTATGCTATAGATAGCATTCAAGCCGACGGAAATAAAAGCATCGTCAGTATTCGTAAAAAAGGACAAATGCCTATGCCATTGGATATAATGCTTGTTTATACCGATGGCAGTTCAGAACTGTTCAATATTCCACTTGACTTAATGCTTGCCCATAAAAGCAATCCTTTTCCCAAAATAAAATGGACCGTTTTACCAGCTTGGCAATATGGCATTCCAACTTATAAATTTACGGTTAATAAATCCATTAAATCAATCAAAGCCGTGGCTATAGATCCCATAGGATTTATGGCAGATATTAAACCTGAAAACAATTTTAAAGAACCACAAAAATAATATATCTTTACAGTTATAAAATAATTACTTCGTTAATCAAATTATATGAATAGCATTACAAAAATATTTTTAATAATTAAAAAGTATTTATACTTATGCTTGTTCATGTTACTAAGTCAAAATATTAATGCTCAAGATACAAACAAAACAATCCAAAAACTGTCTTCTATACAAAATGATAGTTTAAAAATGCAGCTTTTAGATGACATCAGTATTCATTTTGACAGAACAAAAGCGGATTCAAGCATCTATATTTTTAACCAAATACTTTTATTTGGCAAGCAACAAAAAGACACGATTGTTCTTGCAAAATCTTATTTAGAATTGGGAAAAAATTATCTATTAAAAGACCAGATTCAAAAAGCCGGTAATTACTTAGACAGCACACAAAATATAGTTGTCAAACACCCTGAATTAAAGAAAATATACTGTAATCTTTTATTGACAAAAGGCGCTAAAGAATATTATTTTAAAAACTATGACAAATCGCTAAAACTTTTTGAAGCTGCCTTTCAAATAGCCAAAAAAGAACATTTTGAAACTTTAAAAATGAAAGCGTTAAATAATTTAGCTATCGGCTTTAAAATGATTAATTATGATCAGCAAGCAATTAATTTATATAAAAACAACCTAAAGCAAATTGACACCACTAAATACCAATATTTTTATAAAACAAGCTTACTAAACTTAGCCAAGACCTATTATAAAATAAAAAAAATAGACTCCTCTAAGTATTATCAAAATATCTTATTAAAAATTTCAAAACCCCAAAATGATTCATTGTATATTGGCGCTATGTTATTCTTAAAAGCAAAAATTCACAAAGACAACAAAAAGATAGACAGTGCTTTAATTAACCTCAAAAAAGCTATTAAAATATATAGAAATAAGCAATATTTCATATTTCTTGGTGATATCTACCAAGAACAACAACAATACTACAAAGCTAAAAATGTATATCTCACTGCCTTAAAAATATATAATCAATCCGAAAGAAAAAACGATATTGAAAAACTCTATTTCGGAATGGGTAATTTGTATCAAAAAATGGGCAAATATAAATTAGCACATAAATATTTAAGATTATACAAAGATTACATTGGCAATGCTAATGCCATAGAAAAATTTTATCAAATTGCTGAAATACAAACCAAGTTTGATCTTGCAACTAAAGACAAACAAATTAAAAAACAACAAAATCTTCTTCACGAAAAAAAAACATACAACAAAAATAAAAAAAGAAATGTATTATTAATATTTTTTCTTCTTGTAAGCATATTATTACTTATATTTAACTTTGTAAACCAACAACAAACACGTCAACAAATAAATCTTATTAATCAAGAAGAAAACGAACGCATGCGTATTGCAGGTGATTTGCACAATAGTATAGGTTCTCATTTAAGCTATATTGTATCAGAAATAAACAATATATTATTTGTACCTGATCAAAATAAAAATCAAATTATAAAACAGGTCAAAAGCATTAAAAAATTCACCACAAAAAGTATTGCTGAATTTAGAGACATTCTTTGGTTACTAAACAAAAGTACCTTTACCTCTGCTGATTTTGAAGTAAGATTTGACAGCTATTTAAATAGAATATCTGATAATCAAAACCTCTTTAGTTACCAAATAGACAATGCTATTCCAAGTAATTTTGAATTAAACAGAAAAAAAACTATTATCACTTTTAGAGCACTACAAAGCAGTGTTGATTGCATCATTCAAAATGCTAAAGTAAATAATCTTACTATTAAATTTAGAGCTTCAAGCAAAAAAATTATTTATATCAATATTTCTGAAGACAATAATATGTTAGATAATATAGACTTTAAAAACAATCAAAAATTAAAAATAATTAAAAATAATTTATCTGAAATAAACGCTAAAATTTCTATCCAAAATAATTGCGGTACAATATTTACATTTATTATTCCATACCAAACTTAAGTTTAAATGAACAAATTTCACTACATATTATTTTTTGCTTTATTTCTGCATCTCAAAGAAGGCTATAGCCAATCTATAGATACATTGTTTATACAAATTAATCAAGCAAAAATAAATAGTGAAAAACTTACAAATCTTAACCTCCTCACAGAAAAATTAAGGAAACAAGATAAGGATAGTACCCATCAATATTACAAATTATTAATTAACACCGGAAAACAAAAAAAAGACAGTCTTATTTTAAGCAAAGCTTACCTTGAATATTCTAAAAAATATATCGATCAAAAAAAATTAAAAAAATCAGAAATTTATCTCGATAGTGCTTTTCAAATAATCAATAAACCTAAATCTAAAGAAATGGCTTACATATATTGCAATGCCATTACGGTCAAAGGTAATCTTTATCATTATCGCGGTAATTACAATAAAGCATTGAAAAAATTTCAACAAGCACTTACCCTAGCACAAAAATATCATTTTGAAAAATATATACTTTTCAATCTTAACAATATTGCCAGTTTACTCATATACCAAAGTAAATTTAGAAAAGCCCTTACCTATTATAAAAAAAATCTTTCCCAGGCAAAAAAACTCGACTATCAGAATGTAATAGATTATGCATTATTAAACATTTCAAGTTGCTATTATTTTTTAAATAAGCCTGATTCTGCATATCTTTATATCGATAAAGCTATGACAAGCGCAAAGAATCATCAAAATCTACTTGTTTTAGCACTTTCTTATAATGAATACGGCGAATTATTAATCTTAAAAAAACAAGATAAAAATGCGCTTGCTTCTTTTAACAAAGCAATTAGAATTAACCCAAATGAATATAAATTTTACATAAACAGGGGTTTTATATACAAAAGAAATAACCAATTCACAAAAGCAAAAAAAGATTATCTAGAAGCCAAATCATTACTTATTCAACAAAAAAACACCATTATCCTTCCAAACATTTATGATTCTATCAGCAATCTATATTACAAACAAGGAATGTATAAAAAATCCAATGATTACATTTTTAAATCAATTCATGTATCCGACAGTTTATTTAAAAAACAAAAAGAAACAAGAATACTTCGGTTACAAAAAAAATATAAATTAAATGAAATTGAAAAAACAATCAAAATACAAGGTGAAGCCATAGATAAACAAAATACTATACTAAAAAGAAGTTCTATTTTATTATGGGTAAGCATTATTCTGAGCAGTATTGTTATCGTTTTCTTTATTATATTTTATAACAAAAGAAAAGTACAAAATCAAAAAAAATCTATACAAAAACTACAACAAGAACGAAACAGAATTGCGGAAGATTTACACGACAATCTAGGGGCACACCTATCTTTTATCATTTCTTCAATGGACGGTATTCTTTACGAAACAAACCAACCAAAAGAAAATATCCTATCCAAATTAAATAATATTCGTGATTTTGCTATGGAAACCACCGGGATTTTTAGAGATACTATTTGGGCACTCAACAAAAAAGGTAGCTTTCTGGTAGCAGACTTTGAAAATCGGCTGATACTATTTATTGAAAGAATCCAGAAATTAAAACCTAAAATAAAAGTATCGCTCCAAAACGATATTAACGAAAACATGATGATTAATCCCACTCAAAGTCTTCATGCGTTTAGGGTGATCCAAGAAGCCGTAAGCAATGCTGCCAAATATTCAAAAAGCGACGAAATTTTCATCTTGCTTGAAGAAGATTTAGAAAACTACTATTTCAAAATCATCGATAAAGGAATCGGTTTTAAAGAAGAAGAAATTGCATTTGGCTATGGCATAAAAAATATGAAACGCCGCATAAAACAGATTAATGGAAATCTAATTATAAACAGCAATAAGGGAACTGAAATTACAATTATCCTAACCAAAAACAAAGTTTTGGAATAAAAAACAAACAATAAGGCATATGCCTTATTGCACAAACAAAATTACCACCATATATTTGTATTGTCGATTATGAGAAAGATTAATATCGCTTTAGCGGAAGATAATTCTTTTTTGGTGAAGTCTTTTCTCCATAAGCTATCGTTCTTTGAAAATATTACAGTTAAGTTTACCTGTGAAAACGGTAAGGAATTATTAGAAAGATTAAAAATCGATCATAACATAGACGTTATTTTTATGGATATTAATATGCCTGAAATGAATGGTATTGAAGCCACAGAAAAGGTAAAAAAAATATTTCCACATATAAAAATTATTATGTTAACCATTTATGATGACACAGAAAATATCTATAATGCCATACAAGCCGGAGCTGATGGTTATATCTTAAAAGAGATAGACCCTAAATCACTCTACGAAAATATAGAGGAATTAATTTCAGGAGGTGTCCCAATGACATCACAAATTGCCCAAAAAGCACTGAAATTATTAAAAAAAACTAATATTCCTGAAATTTCAGAAAATAATTTAGAAGTTATTGAATTATCATCAAGGCAAATAGAAGTTTTAAAACAATTGGAAAAAGGTTTAAATTATAATAAAATAGCCGATAATCTTATTATTTCACCTAAAACAGTACGTAAACATATTGAAAATATATATAACAAACTTCAAGTACACTCAAAATTAGAAGCTGTACAAAAAGCAAAAAAAATGAATTTGTTATAATAAAGAATCCTTAACTTGATTGTTCATAATCATTTTATGGTTGTTGTTGTTGTAAAAGTGCGATTTATCTTCATAAATCGCACTTTTTTTTTCTTGTTTTACGCCC
>Ga0209633_10001646_pt1 | contig 22586 bp, 21 predicted proteins | sample Cruoilmetagenom1_FD_187290 | JGI IMG/M metagenome (GOLD analysis project Ga0209633, IMG submission 187290) | Oil polluted marine microbial communities from Coal Oil Point, Santa Barbara, California, USA - Sample 1 (SPAdes) (version 2) | ecosystem: Environmental > Aquatic > Marine > Oil seeps ... | reverse complement strand
TATTCATTCCATGGCAATTCTAATAAAAGATCCAGATAATTGCGTTGTACGGAATATTCAGCCACCTGCGGATTCATTCGTTGTAATCTCCCTAATTCTTTGTCAAAAGTTTCAGCAACCTCTTTATTCCATTTTTTCTTTTTAGATTTGGCACGCATTTCTTCAATATCCTCATCATATGATACGCCACCTAATTCTTCTTGTATAGTTTTCATTTGCTGATGCAGATAGTACTCACGTTGTTGCTGATCCATATCTTCACGAACTTTAGAATGAATTACATTTTTAAGTTCCAGGCGTTGCAATTCAACATCCATTTTCTTCAATGTAGCTAAAGCTCTGTCTTTTAAGTTGTTGATTTTTAACAACTCTTGTTTCTCAGCAACATCTAAATTCATATTTGAGGATACGAAATTCACTAAAAAAGAATTGCTTTGAATATTCTTAATAGCAAATGTAGCTTCTGTTGGAAGATTCGGATTCTCCTTAATTATTTTTAAAGACAGATCTCTTATTGAATCTATGATGGCGGTGAATTCAGTATCATCAGCGTGAGGGTGATCTTCAACCATTTCTTTTGAAGTGGCTTTTATATAAGGCTCAGTTTGCAGAAACTCACCCACTTCAAATCGCTTTTTACCTTGAATGACTACCATAGTATTGCCATCAGGCATTTTTAACATACGTAGTATTCTGGCTACGGTACCAATATTGTATATATCCTTTTTAGCAGGATTTTCTATAGCTTCATTATGTTGTGCTACAACGCCAATGGTTTTATTACCGGCGTTAGCCTCTTTTAACAGCTTGATAGATTGATCTCTACCGGCAGTAATTGGTATTACCACACCTGGAAATAATACGGTATTCCGCAAAGGTAGAATTGGTAATACATCCGGTACATCTTCCCTTTTTATTTCTTCTTCATCCTCCGGAGTCATTAAAGGTATTAACTCCGCTTCTTCATCCAATATATGTTGAAGTGACAAACTGTCAATATTTAAAAATTTTGGGTCGCTCATAAGTTATTTTAGGTCAATATGACATTAAACGTTTATTACAATAAAATCATATACAATATTCGAATAAATAATAAATTGATAATCAATTAATTGTAAATTAAAAATTGTATTTTCAACTAATAAAGTTCAATAGTTGTGCCATTGCTACTTTTAGTGGTGTTAAATGATCTGTTAAAGAAATTATAAATTATTTTTATAAAAGTGTAACAGAGGTATTACTTATTTGTCTTTCTAATAGAAACGATTCATTGCAAAACAACAATCAACATATCAACAACCTTTTGCAACGCTGCAAGAAGAATGAACAAAGTGCTCAATTCGAAATCTATAAGCTGTATTATAAAGCAATGTATAATACATCACTTAGGATTTTAAAAGACAGCTTTGAGGCTGAGGATGTAATGCAAGAATCGTTTCTAGTTGCGTTCACAAAATTGAGCACTTTTAAAGGTGAAGTGACATTTGGTTCTTGGTTAAAAAGAATAGTGATAAATAAAAGTATTACCCAATTAAGAAAAAATAACAGATATGAAGAGGTATCATTGGAAGTAGTGGCTGAACAAAGTGAGAGTGTTGATGATAGCGTTGAGTATACTATGCTTAAAGCAAAAGATATTTCTGAAGCGATTAATCGGTTAAAAGATAATTATAGGCTAGCACTTTCATTGAATTTGATTGAAGGTTATGATTACGAAGAAATTGCTGAAATTATGAAGATTAGTTATCAAAATAGCAGGACAATTATTTCAAGAGCAAAAAATAAATTACGTCAATTATTAGTAGTGAATTATGAAGGATAAATTAGAACATAGATTTGGAGAGTTAAAAGGTCAGTTTGACACTGAAGAACCAGGATTAGGCCACTTTAGCAGATTTGAAGTAAAATTGGCCAAGCAGACAAGTAAAGAACCTAAATGGAATCCTAATACTTGGAAATGGCTGGCAATAGCCGCTTCTATAGCGCTGGTTTTTTCAGTTGGATTGAGTAATTATTCGCCAAAACAAGGATTGGAATTGGCTGATGTATCTCCGAAAATGGAGGAAACACAAAGCTTCTTTGTATCGACCATTCAACAAGAAATAGAGCAGATAAATTTAAAACGCAACGATGACAATCAACAAATTATTGATGATGCTTTTGCACAACTTAATAAATTAGAAGAAAACTATAAAAAGCTAACACTTGAGTTAGATGACAGCAATAAAGATAAACGTATTATTTATGCAATGATTTCCAATTTTCAACAACGTATAGAGGTATTACAATCATTATTACAACAATTAGATGAATTACAACAACTTAAAAATAACATAAATGATGAAAAAATTATATAACATAACAATTGCTTTATTTTTTATTCCAATAGCATTATTTGCTACTGAAATAGATAAATATAAATATGAAAAATCAAAAGCGATAAAAAAGGAATTTACCGTGAATGCCAATGCATTACTAAAGATCAATAACAGGTATGGAAATGTAGATGTTACTTCCTGGGATGGCAACAAGATCATAATAGAAGTAAAAATTACAGTTAGTGGCAATGATGAGGATAAGGTACTTAAAAGATTAGCAATGATTGATGTTGATTTTGAGGGCAGCAGTAGCCTAGTATCAGCCAAAACTGTCATTGAGAAGAAGTCATCTAATTGGTCATGGAGTTGGGGTAAAAAAAGTAATGTGAATTATCAAATTAACTATAAAGTTAAAGTTCCTGTTACTAATAGCGTGAATTTAATGAATGACTATGGTTCTATATATTTAAATGAGATAGAAGGTGATGCAAGTATAAATTGTGATTATGGCAAAATTATTATTGGTGATTTGCTAAGTAAGAATAACAAAATTAATATTGATTACTGTAGTACATCTACCATTGGCAGGATGAATGGAGGTACCATAAACGCCGATTATTCTAAATTCACTGTGGAAGATGCTGCTAAAATAGGATTGAATGCAGATTATACCACTTCTGTTTTTGAAAACATAACAGCACTAGATTATAACTGCGACTATGGTAGTTTAAAAGTGAACAAAGCTGCCAGTGTTATTGGGAATGGGGATTATTTGACAACCCGATTGGGAAGTATTTCTAAAAAAGTAGCCATTACTTCAGACTATGGATCTATTAGAATAGAAGAATTGCAAGGAGGTTTTGACTCTGTTACAATTAATGGCGACTACTGTGGTGTTAAGATAGGAGTGCCAAATGCTCCATTTAATTTTATGCTCAAGTTAAGTTATGGAAGCTTTAAACGAGATGATGGGAAGTTTGAATTCATAAAACAGATAGTTAAATCATCTTCAAAATATTATGAAGGGTATTTTAAAGATCAAAATTCAAATTCTACTATTAAAATTGATTCCGATTACGGAAGTGTAACATTTCATTAATAATAAATCGTATAATAAAAAAGAATAATTTACAGTATCATGAAGAAATTAATTACAATATTAGTAATATTTGCCATAACCACCAGTATTAATGCGCAATGGGGCAAAAGAGTAAAAGGCGATAGCAATATGGTAACAAAGACCAGGAATGTATCGAATTATGACAGAGTAGCTGTTGGAGGGTCATTTGATGTTAAATTGATAGAGGGCGAAGAAGGCAAATTAACCCTAAGAGTCGATGAAAACTTATTGCAATATTTAATTACTGAAGTTAAAGATGGTAAATTAAAAATTAAATGGAAAAAGGGTATGAATATTTCACATCGGTCTGATATTTTAGTTACAGTACCTTTTAAAGATATTGACGAAGTTTCCTTAGCTGGTTCCGGTGATGTATATTCAGAAGATACAATTAAAGCAACTAATTTCAAAACTGCTTTATCGGGATCAGGTGATATTAAGGTAAAAGTAAATGCTACTGATATCAATACCGCTCTTTCCGGATCAGGTGATATTTCTATCGCAGGAACAACGGGAACATTAAAATGTGCTATATCCGGTTCAGGAAATATAAGTGCGTATGAACTTATTTCAAATGAAGCGGACGCTAGAATAGCGGGTTCAGGTAATATTAAATTAAACGTAAAAGACAATTTAAAGGCCCGAATTTCAGGCTCCGGTAATATACATTATAAGGGAGACCCTAAAAGACAAGATACAAAAGTATCCGGTTCAGGAAATGTGAGTTCACGTTAGATGGAAAATTATTGGCCTGTGATGTTAAAAAATATAAGCTTTCTTAACATTTAGGAATCCATGAAGTCTGCAGTATCAAAAGAGCAAATTAATTTGCTCTTTTTTTATAGATATAGTTATCGGAATTAGTAATTCTAACTGACCGTTGTCATTTTTATATTGAATTGACTATTGTAAATTTGAGTGTATGACACTCAAAAATATGGATTATGGATGGGGTAATAAAGGATAATTTTACAGATCTCGATACCGGTTTTCCTATTTGGAATCGGATTTTTATGGTGGCTCCGTTAGTTGTAGTCGGTACTAAAGAAGGAAAGGGTTATGATTTGGCACCAAAACACATGGCAACTCCAATTGGTTTTGGTAATTATTTCGGATTTGTATGTACTCCCCGACATTGTACATATCAAAATATTAAAAAGACAGGATATTTTGCAGTAAGCTTTCCATTACCCGATCAAGTTACCGTAACCTCATTGAGTGCATCACCACGTTGTGAAGATAGTACTAAATTCAATACTATTATTAAAGCATTACCCACTATAAAAGCTACGACTATGGATGCGCTAATGGTGGCCGATTCATATTTATATTTGGAATGTGAATTGTTTAAAATTATTGATGGATTTGATGAAAATAGTATCATCACAGGAAAAATTCAAAAAGCCTTTGCTCATAATGACTATCTCCGCATTTCAGAACAGGATGAGCAGCAACACATAAAGAACAACCCTTTATTGGCATATATTGCATTTGGCCGATTTGCAAGAATTGAGCAAACGTATAATTTCCCTTTTCCTAAAGATTTTAAAAGGTAACTCAATGAATAAAATTATCGCTTCGAAAATATGGAATCATTTGGAAGCACAACGTGAGGAAATGCTTCAATTTCTCATTCAATTGGTTGAGGAGGAATCTCCTTCATTTAATCGCGAAGCTCAACTTGGAGTATTGAATTTACTACAAAAAAAGATAGAAGCTCTGGGTTTTTATGTGCTACATGTTCCGGGAAAGGAGACCGGTGGTTATTTATATGCGCGTCCGTTTTTCAGAGATAAAAAGAAACCCATACAATTATTAATTGGCCATTGTGATACGGTGTGGAATATCAATACATTGAAGGAGATGCCCATCACCCGACAAAAAGGCAAGATAAGAGGCCCGGGAATCTATGATATGAAAGCAGGCTTAACCCAGATACTATTCTCGATAAAAACGATACAGGATTTATCATTAAAAATACCGGTTACCCCTGTAATTCTTGTTAATTCAGATGAAGAAATTGGAAGTAAGGAATCAACTACTATTATTGAAAGATTGGCCAAAATTTCCAATAGGGCTTTTATTTTAGAACCTCCGTTGGGTTTAACAGGAAAATTAAAAACAAGCAGAAAAGGCATAGGCCGATTTACGATAACGGTTAAAGGGAAAGCTGCCCATGCAGGTTTAGACCCCACAAAAGGTGTGAACGCCATTGTAGAATTATCACATCAGGTACAGCAATTATTTGCCATGAACGATTTGGGAAAAGGAATTAGTGTCAATGTAGGAATGATCGAGGGAGGCATTTCTGCTAATGTAATTGCACCTGAAAGTAAAGCAATTGTTGACGTTAGAGTATTAACTGAAGCAGATGGTGAATTTATAACAAAGAAAATATATCAGCTACAACCTTCAATTCTAAACATTGAGCTTATTGTTGAAGGCGGCATAGGCAGGCCTCCGATGGAAAAAACCAAAGGCAACATAAAATTATGGCAATTAGCAAAAGCAAATGGAAAGCTGTTAGAACTAGAATTAGAAGAAGCGACTGCAGGAGGTGGCTCAGATGGAAATACTACCAGCTTATATACACCTACTCTTGACGGATTAGGAACTACGGGAGATGGAGCTCATGCAAACCATGAGTTCATTTTTTTAGATAAATTACCGGAAAGAACTGCCTTAGTGTCTTTATTGCTTTTGGCCGATCCTTTGAATTCTAATTAAAATGAAAATGATGAATCGCAACTATATCCATACATCTTTAACGCGGATAACGGATTTTAAAGATAATCCTTTTGACGTCATTAAGTTATCAAGAACAAAATGGGAAACGGGTGACTATGTGGTTTGTAAAATTTTGGACCCCGGAAGCAATCAATTAGCTTTAGAATTACCTAGTGGTAGAATGCGTGGTGTTATGGGTGGCGAATTTATTATAGGGGTTCTTGGAGAGCGATTTGCTACCTTAGAAGCTACAGGTACCTGGAAAAATGTAGGAAATAATGGAAACCTACACGTTTTAACAGCTGCAGGCTTATTAGGAAAACTTACTTCGAAATCCGTGTTTATCCCTAATATGATGGAAATTAAATATATGGGTCATACTTCCAGGAAAGGAAAGAAAGTAACAATGGAATCATTTGTTAAACCTGTTGAGTCTAAAAAATTCACAACCCCTGTCGTTTTGTTGGTAGGAACTTCGATGTCTGCAGGGAAAACTACCTCCGCTAGAATTGTAACCAACCTTTTTAAAATTGCCGGACTAAGGGTGGTAGGAGCTAAACTAACTGGGGCAGGTCGTTATAAAGATATTTTAGCTATACATGATGTTGGAGCAGATGTTGTGCTGGATTTTGTTGATGCAGGTTTACCATCGTCTATCTGCCCAAAAGAAATATATAGAGAAAAAGTTACCTATTTGAAAAATGCAATTAGCCATGCAAATGCCAATGTTGCTGTTATAGAAATTGGAGCTTCCCCATTAGAACCTTATAACGGTGATCTTGCCATTGAGGCCATAAAAAAACATATAAAATTCACCATACTTTGTGCCTCCGATCCATATGCAGTATTCGGTCTTATCAAAGCTTATAATTTTAAGCCCGATATTGTGACCGGTATTGCAACCAATACCTTGGCCGGATGTGAATTAGTAGAAAATTTGTGTAATGTTAAGGCCTTGAACCTAATCGATCAAAGGACCACAAAGGAACTTAAAAGAATGCTAAGCCATAGTTTGAGAATTAAGTTGAATTGACCTTATCTAATTCAGAATTTTAGGAAAAATTTCTATACTTATCAGTAATATCAAATATATGTTGCAATATTCTTTTTTCTTCTTCATCATAGTCTATATGTTTCCGCTTCATCACAACTGTTGCAACCTCATTGACCTTATCCATTTTATAAGTTGTAAAACCCGCTGAACCACCCCACGCAAATGAAGGAACAAAATTTCGCTGAAAATTTCCTCCAAAAATATTGGTACTGACACCAACAACAGCTCCAGTATTGAACATCGTGTTGATACCGCATTTCGAATGATCACCCATCATTAAACCACAAAATTGTAGTCCTGTTTTAACAAAACGATCGCTTTCATAACTCCACAATTTTACTTCTGCATAGTTATTTTTTAAATTTGAGTTATTAGTGTCAGCTCCTAAATTACACCATTCTCCTATCACTGAATTCCCTAAATAGCCTTCATGACCTTTGCTTGAATACCCAAAAATTACAGAATTATTTACTTCTCCACCTACTTTACTCAATGGGCCAATAGTTGTACCTCCATAGATCTTAGCACCCATTTTTAGTATTGAATCATGGCAAAGAGCAAAAGGGCCACGTACCAATGAACCTTCCATGATGATAGCATCGTTACCTATATAAATCGGGCCATCTTTAGCATTGAGAGTGGCAAAAGTGATATTAACACCTTCTTCAAAAAAAATATTTTCTTTATTGATACAATTCACGGTATCGGGTATTGGTTCAGACTTTCTACCTTCAGTTAATAATTTAAAATCATCAGCTATGGCTTTATTATTTAAAGAAAAAATGTCCCAGGTATTTTTTATTTGTATAATATCCTCTTTGTAAGAGATACTTTTGTACTTGTCAAAATTTACTTCCTCCTGAACATCTGTTGTAAAAAAAGCAATAACTTCATCATCCATAAAGATTGCTTCATTTTCTTTCAGCCCTTTTATGTGTTTCACTAAATTTTCAGTAGGCAAGAATGAAGCATTTAGCATAATATTAGCTTCGAGTTCCACCATAGGATATTTTTCCTCTAAATAATCTTCGGTAAGTGTGGTAGTGGTATTACCTAAATATTTTTCCCATTTTTCTCGAATGGTCAAAATACCTATTCTGATATCGGCGACGGGCCTGGTGTATGTAAAGGGTAATAATGCTTTACGAACTGTACCATCAAATAAAATGTAATTCATGCAGATTGATTTTAACCCTAATCATAGGTTGGCTTTAAGCAAAGGTAAGTAAAGATTTATTTTCACAAATAGAATAGGAACTATAAATACGAAATAATATTCTATAAGAATACTTATTTATTCAAATACATCTTACGTCTGGAGTATAATTCATAAAACCGATCATCCTTTAAGCTGTCAATGAATAAAATACTCTCACCTGTAGATTTCATTTCAGGGCCTAGTTTTTTATCTACATTTGGGAACTTATTAAACGAAAATACGGGCTGTTTTATAGCATATCCTTTTAATTGCGGATTAAAAGTAAAATCTTTCACCTTATTTTCACCCAGCATCACTTTGGTTGCATAATTTACATAGGGTTCACCATAGGCCTTGGAAATAAATGGTACCGTTCTGGAAGCCCTTGGGTTCGCTTCAATTATATAGACAATATCACCTTTGATGGCAAATTGTATATTTATGAGGCCTACAGTTTTTAAGGCTTTTGCAATTTTTACCGTATGGTCCTTTATCTGTTGCATAACAAATTCTCCTAAATTAAAGGGAGGTAAAGTTGCATTTGAATCACCAGAATGTACACCACAAGGTTCAATATGCTCCATGATTCCAATTGTATATACATCTTCGCCATCACAAATAGAATCGGATTCAGCTTCTATTGCACCATCTAAATAATGGTCCAATAATAGCACATTATTAGGTATTTTACGTAATATATCAACGACATGTTCTTCCAATTCCTGTTTATTGATGACAATTTTCATTCCCTGTCCACCAAGCACATAGGAAGGCCGAACCAAAATAGGGAAATCTAATTCATCAGCAACAGCTAATGCTTCATCTGCTGTAGTTGCTGTGCCAAATTGAGGGAATGGAATATTCAATTCTTCTAATAATGTAGAGAAACGCCCTCTATCCTCAGCTAGATCTAACGCTTCAAAAGAAGTTCCAATAACTTTAATATTGTATTTAGCTAGTTTTTCAGCCAATTTTAGGGCAGTTTGTCCACCTAACTGAACGATCACACCTTCGGGTTTCTCATGTTGTATAATATCGTAGATATGTTCCCAAAAAACAGGCTCAAAATACAGCTTATCGGCAGTGTCAAAATCTGTGGAAACCGTTTCAGGGTTACAATTGATCATGATCGTTTCGTAACCACATTCTTTAGCAGCTAATACACCATGAACACAACAATAGTCAAATTCAATTCCCTGGCCAATTCTATTCGGGCCCGAACCCAACACAATTACTTTCTTTTTATCTGTGACAATTGATTCATTTTCTGCAGCGGTTATCCCGTTTCTAACGCTATTATTTTCGAAAGTAGAGTAGTAATATGGTGTTTCAGCTTTGAATTCAGCCGCACAGGTATCAACCAGTTTATATACTCTATTGATGTTGAGTTCCTGGCGTCTTTTATATACTTCACTTTCTAAACAACCCAGCATGTGGGCGATCTGGCGGTCGCCATACCCTTTTTGCTTAGCTTCTAATAATAGGTCTCTTTGTAGCGTGTCTAAGGTATTCGTAGAAATTTCCTTTTCAAGAAAATGCAATTCTTCATATTGTTTTAAGAACCACATGTCGATTTTTGTAATTTCATGAATTCTACTAAGCGGTATACCCATTTGAATGGCATCATAGATCACAAAAACCCGATCCCAGCTGGGATTCATCAGTTTATCAATTATTATATTATAGTCTTTATATCCTTTGCCATCAGCTCCAATTCCATTACGCTTAATCTCAAGCGATTGAGTCGCTTTATGTAAAGCTTCCTGGAAAGAGCGTCCAATTCCCATAACTTCACCAACTGATTTCATTTGTAAACCAAGGGTACGATCAGAACCTTCAAATTTATCAAAGTTCCAACGCGGAATTTTAACGATTACATAATCTAATGTAGGTTCAAACAGTGCTGAGGTAGTTTTGGTAATTTGATTTTCTAATTCATCTAAATGGTAACCTATGGCTAATTTAGAGGCAATTTTTGCAATAGGATATCCAGTTGCTTTTGATGCTAGTGCGGACGAACGAGAAACACGTGGATTAATTTCAATAGCGATGATATCTTCTTTTTCATCAGGACTTACCGCAAATTGCACATTACAACCACCTGCAAAATCACCAATGGAACGCATCATATGGATGGCCATATCACGCATTTTCTGAAAAGTTCTATCAGATAGCGTCATTGCCGGGGCTACTGTAATAGAATCGCCGGTATGAATTCCCATAGGGTCCATATTCTCTATAGTACAAATAATAACAACATTATCATTTTTATCACGTAATAACTCAAGTTCATATTCTTTCCATCCCAACAAAGCTTTATCAATAATGACTTCATGAATAGGTGAAGCTTCTAAACCACGACTTAACAGTTCATCAAAATCTTCTTTAGAATATACAATAGAGGCACCAAAACCACCTAAGGTAAAAGATGGCCTTATCACCAAAGGGAAACCATACTCTTGCGCTATTTCTTTTCCTTTTAAGAATGAAGTAGCTGTAGTTGAAGGCGCTTGACCAACACCAATTTCCAGCATTAATTTTCTAAATTGTTCCCTATCTTCAGTGATATTGATGGCATCAATATCAACTCCAATTATATCAATGTTAAAATCTTCCCAGATTCCCTTATCCTGAGCTTCAATACAAAGATTCAATGCAGTTTGCCCACCCATGGTTGGTAATACAGAATCAATTGACGGATGTTTTTGTAGTATTTCTATAATAGATTTCGTAGTGAGTGGTTTTAAATATACATTATCAGCTAATGCAGGATCGGTCATAATAGTAGCCGGATTCGAGTTAATTAATGTAACTTCTATTCCTTCTTCCTTTAATGAGCGAATTGCCTGACTTCCTGAATAATCAAATTCACAAGCCTGACCAATAATTATAGGTCCTGAACCAATAATTAAAACCGACTTAATGTTGCTATTTTTTGGCATTGATAAACTTATTTTATAACCCGAAAATGACAGGTAGGTGCAAATATTTAAAATTTTATTTTTTTAATAATTAACATATTCAAAAAACTTATTAAAAGATATAAAAAAAGGTGTTACTTTTTAGTAACACCTTATCTATTTAATGAATCAATGATCATTATTTTTTTGGTCTAGCTTCTGACGAAACAGATATTTTTTTTCTGCCTTTGGCTCTTCTTCTTGCCAATACTTTTCTACCGTTAGCACTTGCCATTCTTTCCATAAAACCATGCTTATTTCTTCTTTTACGTTTTGACGGTTGATATGTTCTTTTACTCATTATAAATATCTTTAAAAAATCTTCTTTAATCTATCATTGCAGGCTTTACAAAAAAGCGGTTGCTTAAATCGAGCGCAAATATACAAATCCTTTTGTGTTAAACAAATAGTTTTTTTAAGAAAAAATAAAATATATTTTGAGCTGGTTTTATATTTAATTCAATATTTTTATAAAAATTTAAACAAAATGAATCAGTATCAAAAACCAATGCTCAAAGAGGGAAGTTTAGACGATAAAGTAATTGTAATTACAGGAGGAGGCAGCGGCCTTGGTAAAGCGATGACAACTTATTTTTTAGAGCTGGGAGCTAAGGTAGTAATTACCTCAAGGAATATAGAAAAATTACAAAATGTACAAATTGAATTAGAAGAAAAAACGGGAGGGAAGGTATTACCGGTACAATGTGATGTACGAAATTATGAGGAAGTAGAGACTATGTTGAAAGCAACGTTGGATGCATATGGAAAAGTTGACGGATTATTGAACAATGCAGCAGGTAATTTTATCAGTCCGACCGAACGCCTATCGGCCAATGCTTTTGATACGATTATTGATATTGTGTTGAAAGGGACAAAAAATTGCACCTTGGCATTTGGTAAACATTGGATTGCAACAAAACAAAAAAATGTTACCGTATTAAACATTGTAACAACTTATGCCTGGACAGGTTCGGCATATGTGGTACCATCAGCTACAGCAAAGGCCGGAGTACTAGCTATGACAAGGTCATTGGCAGTAGAATGGGCAAAATATGGTATGCGGTTTAATGCAATTGCACCCGGGCCTTTTCCGACAAAGGGAGCATGGGATAGATTACTGCCCGGTGATTTGAAGGATAAGTTTGATATGAAAAAGAAGATTCCGTTGCGTAGGGTAGGTGAGCATCAGGAATTAGCCAATTTAGCGGCTTATTTAATGTCAGATTTCTCGGCATATATAAACGGAGAGGTGGTAACTATTGATGGTGGTGAGTGGTTACAAGGTGCGGGCGAGTTCAATATGTTAGAGGCAATACCTAAAGAAATGTGGGATCAGTTGGAAGCTATGATCAGATCAAATAAGAAAAAAAAGTAGGACAGGGTTAGTAAATAGTAAGGAGATTTATGCCAATTTTTACTTTCTAATGCCTCTTGAGGATCCTATTGGCAATATTGAAGTTTTTTTTTTATTGCTGCAGGAATATCACTAAAAAGAATATGTTTTTGCTATTTTATATCCTGAAAAAGTCAAGAATAATTAACAAATAACCTCAAAAGAAGCAGCTGTTGAATGCCCTTAATAATCCCTCGAATTATTTTGGCTTCATGACTTGGTAGGAAGAATCTCTAATAATCAGTGAATTAGATATCGGTTGCTGATAGCTATTGAAACTTAGATATGGCAAAAAAAAAATACTTTTCAGGCAGCTTCTTTTTGTTGATGTATTGTTCACAACTTCATTTTAGAAACTCATAAATAATTGTATTTTTATAACCTCTAAAATCATGACTTTTAATGGGGAAAATTATAGCTATTGCCAATCAAAAAGGAGGAGTGGGTAAAACTACCACGACAGTAAATCTGGCGGCTGCTTTGGGTGTATTAGAACAAAAAATATTATTGATCGATGCTGACCCGCAAGCAAATGCTACTTCCGGATTGGGTATTGAGGTTGAGGGTGTTAAAAATGGAACATATCAATTGTTATTACATTCATCAAACGCTAAAAATGCAATCATAAAAACAAATTCTCCAAACGTAGATATTATTCCTGCTCATATTGATCTGGTCGCTATAGAATTAGAATTGGTCGATAAAGATAATAGAGAGTATATGTTAAAAGAAGCTCTTAATGAAATAAAGGATAATTACGATTTCATCGTTATTGACTGCGCGCCTTCATTGGGCCTTATTACCTTGAATGCATTAACAGCTGCTGATGCTGTGATAATACCTATTCAATGTGAATATTATGCGCTCGAAGGATTGGGAAAATTGTTAAACACCATTAAAAGTGTACAGAAAATTCATAATCCTGAATTGGATATTGAAGGATTGCTATTAACGATGTATGATTCGCGTTTACGTTTATCTAACCAGGTAGTTGCAGAAGTAAAAAAGCATTTTCATAATATGGTTTTTAAAACCATTATCCAGCGAAATATCAGATTAGGTGAAGCTCCAAGTTTTGGCGAAAGCATAATCGCTTATGATGCTACTAGCAAGGGTGCCGTAAATTATATTAACTTAGCGCACGAAATATTAAAAAATAATAATGATGGCTAAAGCTGTTAAAAAGCAAGCATTGGGTAGAGGTTTATCTGCATTGTTAAAAGATTCTGTAGAGGATATTCGATCAATTAAGGATAAAAACGCTGATAAAGTAGTAGGTAATATTGTTGAAATTGATTTGGCTGCAATAGAAGTTAATCCATATCAACCCAGAACCTATTTTAATGAAGAAGCATTGCGCGAATTGGCAAGTTCTATTAGAGAGTTAGGTGTTATCCAACCTATTACAGTTAGAAAATTAGAAAGCAATAGATTTCAAGTTGTATCGGGAGAACGTCGTTTTAGAGCATCTAAATTGATAGGTTTAACAACAATTCCTGCATATATTAGATTAGCTAATGATCAGGAAATGCTCGAAATGGCATTGGTCGAAAATATTCAGCGTAAAGATTTGGACCCTATTGAAGTCGCATTATCTTACCAACGTTTAATTGAAGAGATTAAATTGACTCAAGAAGAGTTGAGTAATAGGGTTGGAAAAAAAAGATCTACAGTAACTAATTATTTAAGACTGTTGAAGTTAGATCCAATTATACAAACAGGTATACGTGATGGATTTCTCTCTATGGGCCACGGTAGAGCCTTGATCAACATTGAAAATCAATCTGATCAATTAGATATTTACGAAAAAATAATTCGCAATAAATTATCGGTCAGGCAGACGGAACAATTGGTAAAGAGTTTTCGTGAAGGAAAACCAGCAGAAAAAATAATAAAACCTAAAAAAGAATTACCTGCATATATAAGTACTGGGACTAAAAAGATCAGCGAATTTTTTGGGCATAAAGTAGAGGTGAAATTAATAGATTCAAATAGCGGAAGAATAGTTATTCCTTTTGATTCTGAAGAAGATTTTAATCGTATAAAAAAACTATTAAAATAAATGCTGAAATGGTGTTTTTATAGCATATTTTTTTGTTCTTTTTGTTTAAACGCAGCTGCCCAAAGTACACCCAAGAATTTAATAATAAAGAAACAAGACTCTGTTATTTTGGTTCAGGGAATAGATATTTTAGCACCATCAAGAGCTGCCTTTTATTCGGCCGTGCTTCCGGGTTTAGGCCAGGCTTACAATAAAAAATATTGGAAAGTGCCTCTAGTTTGGGGAGCAATGGGTACCAGCGGATACTTTTATTTCACTAACAATGATAATTTTAAGAGATATAGAGAAGCTTTTAAGTTAAGAAGATCTGGAAGACCGGATGAATTTGATGGTATTACTGGTAGTAGTCCATTTATCAGTGAGGATGGTTTGCGCAGAGCACAAGATGTATTTAAGAAGAATAGAGATTTGTCATTATTTCTTACTATTGGATTTTACGTTTTAAATATAATTGAGGCCAATGTTGATGCGCATTTGCCTGACAAAGCATTAGACACTAATATTTCATTCAATCCGACACTTTTTACCGTACCGGTTACAAATCAAACAGTAGTAGGAGCAACATTAAGTTTTAATTTTTGAGAAATTAAAATATGAAAATAGCATTATTCGGATATGGTAAAATGGGTAAAACAATTGAGAAAATTGCAGTCGAACGTGGTCATCAGATTGTGGCTAAAATTGATATTGACACTGGGAATTATGACCTTGATATTGCTGATGTTGCAATAGATTTCAGTAACCCTAATGCTGCATTTAATAATATAAATGAATGCTTTACCAAAAACATTCCAATTATTTCAGGAACAACAGGTTGGCTTGATAAATATGATCAGGCTATTAAAAATTGCCAAACAAAAAAGGGAGCATTTATTTATGCTTCAAACTTTAGTTTAGGTGTCAATTTATTCTTTGAATTGAACACAAGATTAGCAAGGATGATGCGCAATTTTAAATCGTATGATTTGTATATGGAAGAAATACACCATACACAAAAATTGGATGCTCCCAGTGGCACAGCTATTAGCCTGGCAGAAGATATTATCAAAAATTCTGATAAAGAAAACTGGGGTTTGGATGTAACAGATAGTAAAAAGGAGATACCTATTGTATCGAAGCGGGTTGAAAATATACCGGGTACACATATCATTAAATATACTTCGGTTGTTGATGAGATTGAAATCAAACATACAGCTAAAAATAGAGATGGTTTTGCATTGGGAGCGGTTATAGCGGCTGAATGGTTACAGGGTAAAAAAGGCGTGTTCACAATGAAAGATGTACTGGAAATTTAATCTGCTTTGGCAGGAAATCGGTTCCGAAGCTTCGGGACTATGGAGTCAATCACAAAATACAATATATTTGCAAAATAAAATACAATTATGACAATTTCAGGATGGTTTATATTTTTCTTACTACTACAGGTAATACACTTTTTAGGTACCTGGAAACTGTATGTTAAAGCAGGAAGAAAAGCATGGGAAGCGGCAATACCAATTTATAATGCAATAGTTTTAATGCAAATAATTAAACGTCCAAAATGGTGGGTGATTTTATTATTTATCCCCATTATTAATTTATTAATGTTTCCGGTGGTTTGGGTAGAAACCATTAGAAGTTTTGGTAAAAGCTCAAGACTGGATACTATTTTAGTAATTCTTACATTGGGCCTGTATATTTATTATGTAAACTATATGCTTGATGTTGAATATATTGAGGACAGAAGTTTAACGCCAAGGACCGGGGCCGGAGAATGGATAAGTTCTATAACTTTTGCGATTATTGCTGCCACATTGGTACATACCTATTTTATGCAACCCTATACCATACCATCTTCTTCGTTAGAAAAAAGCTTATTAATTGGAGATTTTTTATTTGTGAGCAAATTTCACTATGGTGCCAGGGTGCCTATGACCACTATAGCTGCACCGATGGTGCACGATACCATTCCAATTATAAAAAAGAAATCTTACTTGTTTAGTGATGATTTTTCAAATAGAAAGACTTCATTGTTAAATAAATTTCAATTGCCTTATTTAAGATTACCCGGTTTTCAAAAAATAGAACGCAATGAAATCGTAGTATTTAACCAACCTGCAGACACCTTGTTAGATATGAATGATTTTCATCCAGACCGAAACTACTATAAGCCTATTGATAAAAAAACAAATTTAGTAAAGCGCTGTGTCGGTATTCCTGGTGATTCTCTCGAGATACGTAATGGTTATGTGTTTATCAATGGTAAGCGTACGGTATTGCCGGATAGAGCAAAACCGCAATATAATTTTTATGTGAATACGGGGGGGCAATCGATAAACCAGGCATCACTTACCAAGAGATATAATGTAAGAGAAGGTGGCAGAATGCAAGATGGGAATTATAGGTTCACATTAACCGATACCGAAGCGGCGAGAATAACAAAAAATCCAGCTGTAAAAAGTGTGACAAAATCTATACAGCCAAAAGGATCGGACGGTAATGTTTTCCCCCATATACCTTCTTTGGGATGGAATACAGATAATTTCGGACCTATTTATATTCCTCAAAAAGGTAAAACTGTAGAATTAACAAGTGAAAGTTTACCGTTTTATAAAAGGATCATTACTGAGTATGAAAAAAATACATTGATCGTTAATGGCGATGAGATTTTGATAAATGGTAAAGATACCAGCACTTATACTTTCAAACAGGATTATTATTGGATGATGGGTGATAATCGCCAGAATTCCCTGGATGCACGTTATTGGGGTTATGTACCTTTTGATCACGTTGTCGGGAAACCTGTTTTTATTTGGTTTAGTTGGGAAACTAACGGGAAAGGCATCAATAAAGTTAGATGGAATCGCATGTTTACGACGGTAGGTGGGAGTGGAGAACCCGTATCATATTTATATTACTTTTTAGGAGCCTTGGGTTTATGGTTTGTCTATGACTTCTTAAGAAAACGTAAAAAAGCATGAAAATATGTTTAATCGTTAATTTGTTTATTCGTGTATAAGTGCTAAGTACGATCCAACAGATCAACAAATCAACATATAAACCTATAAACATTGATCTTATATCCTACTTATTTTTCACCGATAGCGCAGTACATTGCATTGGTTAAAGCTAAGGATGTTATTTTTGAAATAGAGGATACGTATCAAAAGCAAACATATCGAACACGTTGTTATATTTATGAAGCTAATGGTAAGCAATTACTGAATATCCCGATACAACATACCAAGAGCAGTAAAACCAAGGATATAAAAATTGATAATAGCTCTAACTGGCATAAACAACATATTAAGGCAATGCAGATAGCCTATAGGTCTTCTCCTTTTTTCGAATTCTATGAAGAGGATATAGTAGCTGTTTTTGACAAAATTCCTCGATTTTTACTGGATTTTAATTTTAAATGTCAAGATAAAATACTTGAATTGTTACAATTAGACGTCCTATATACAACTTCCAAGGAATATATAAAGAAATATACTGCTGGTATAGATGCACGCTTTCTGGCGGATGCTAAATCTGAAACCTATTATAATTTCGATACTTATATTCAAGTATTTTCAGATAAATTAGGATTCATAGAAAATTTAAGCATATTAGATTTGCTTTTTATGGAAGGCCCAAATGCTTTGAAATACCTCGAAAATCAAAACATTGATTTTGTATAATGGAGATCCTTAGATTTAGTATTCATTATGGTTTGCATTTTATTCTTCCGGGAATCATAGCATATATCTTTTTTAAAGCCCATTGGGAAAAAGCCTGGTTACTCATGATACTAACCATGCTAATAGATTTAGATCATTTATTTGCCGTTCCCATTTTTGATGCCAGTCGGTGCAGTATAAACTTCCATCCATTGCACACGTATGTTGCAGGCGCAGGATATATACTTTTATTATTTTTTAGCAAGACCAGAATTATTGCTGTTGGACTCGTACTACATCTAATAACAGATACAATTGACTGTTCTTGGTTATGAAAATTCGAGTATTTCAGGAAATTAGTCTTTTAGAATTGTATTCAAAACCCATTCCAGTTGTTCATCTTTATCCAGCCTTGTGGTTTTGATATGTGCATCTGGTTTGATACCATATCCATCAGGTTCTGTCGAATAGGGTGTTTTTATATTCATCAAACCAATTCTCATCCTCATTTTTGAATTGGGCAATTCAATATTGGCAAACATTCCGGCAACTGTACCATTATAGGCTCCGCCAGTTTCTTCACCGACAAACGTTGCCCGTTCAGTTGCTTTGAGATGTGCGGACAAAATAGAACTGGCAGAAAAACTAGTACCATCAATTAACACATAAATTTTTCCTTTATAATTGTTTGTTTTGGGCTTTTTTAGCTTAGATGTTCTGAATTGAAAGTTAGGTTTCCCTTTTATTTTTTTCACTTTTATCCCTTGATAAATAATAAGTGCCGGATATAACAACGTTGTAACCACTTTTGTAAACCAAGACTTTGAGTGCCTAAACGGGTAGGTAAAACTCCTCGATCGGGTCATCTTAGCTTCTTTAATGAAAATATATTCTTTTTCGGACAAATAGGAGTAGAGCTCATCAATTTCCGTTAAACTTCCTCCCAGATTCCCTCTCAAATCAATAATAAGATTTTTACTTCGGGCTGAATCAATTTTATCAAAACTTTCTTTGTAAAAACTCTTAAACCCGCCCTTGTTAAAGCCCCTTATTTTTATGTATGAAATGGTATGTGAAGAATCGGGTCCAAAAAATTTAAAATCCCTTGTTTTTTCTTTAGTATATTTATCGTAACCATACTTATATTCCCAATCTTTTCTGATTTTTTTTTTCTTTTTAGAATGTTTACGCTTGAGTGAATCTTTAACACTTTTTTTCGTGTCAGGTTTTTTTTTGGTTCCTGCATACAAATAATGATAATAGATACTGTCTTTATTTTTTAGAGTAATTAAGATACTATCTCTTTTTTCATGAGTATATGCGTAGAATGCTCCAAAATAAGTACCTGTGAATTGTGGTATAAAAGTCTTGTTATAGCCATCGGAAGTAGTCAATTTTTGAAACGATACTAAAAGATTTTCTACCTTTTCATTTTCAACACTTATCAATTCGGACCCCTTTAATAGAGTACTATGCTTCCCAAAGTTTTTAGCGATAAATAACTTGTGTTCTATACGTTGTAGCCGAATGGATTTAAAAGGATTTTCCTTCTTTACCTTCGCTTTTTTTTCATCCTTGGTTTTCTTTTTATTTGGAGGAAATATTCCTGTATGTCCTTGTTTGATGGATGCAATTACAGGTGCGAGCTGCGCATAGAACTCCTTACCTGATAGTGGTTTTTGCAATCTGGATTTTAATGTCTCAAATTTTTTATCCAATTGATCCTCACTAATATACCAATACAGATCAGGGTGTAATTCTTTTAATTTTTTATAAGCATAGTCAGCATCCCTGCGTAATTTTCTAGGGGCATGCTCTTTTGTTACTTGTTGATTGTATTTTTCAACGGAAGCACAGCTACCTAAAAGGAACACAATTAAAAATAACTTATACAAATTCTTAATCAATACTAAATTCATTGAATTCAAATGTATTACAATATTTTTGATCGAGTAATTTTGAGGGTTTTATTTTTTTAATGCTGTTAGTACCCAGGCAATGACAAAAAAACCAAGCCCTGTAATAATAGGAGGTAGCATAACTTTAGGTGCATAAAAACCCCCGATATAGATCATAACAATACCTAAGATAATTAATACAATAGTAGCAATTGAAAGCACATTATTTTTTTTCATTTTTGTCGTATTTTAATTTGTTGGTATAGGAGGTGGCCCTTCAGGTATTATTGCCTTGTACACTTCATCACCTTTGCGTTTTTTATATTCAGCTTTTACTTTTTCCACTAATTTTGGATTCTCAAATAGATCAAGCATGGTCATTGCCATCGCATTTGATGCGTACAGCATTCCTTTATGACCAATAGACATACCGCCACAAGCAACAACTGCCCATGAATGCCATGGGGTATCTTTTGGAGCTGTGGTAACTCCAAGATTAATGTTTGCCACATTCCAACTGACATCACCAACATCTGTGGAACCACCACCCGGATGTTCTTTAGTCACTTCTAAAGGTTTAATCTTACTATCCATACCAACCTGGTCTTTGCCCGTTTCCTCCTGTATTTTTTTACCAAAAGCTATTTCTTCATCAGTATAATTAATAGGGCCAAGCAGTTCTAAATTTTGTTGCATAATTTCTCCACCTGTACGATTAATCAGTACTTCATAAATCCCAGAAATCAAAGAAACTTTGTAATCAACATTCGCCATAATAGCTGCACCTTTTGCCATTTCCATAGTACGTTCATAGACAGGCATCATTCCAGACCTTTTAGTGTCTCTAACGCGCATCCATAAACGTGCATAATCAGGCACTACATTTACTACCTGACCACCATCTTGTATGTGGTAATGCATTCTAACAGTTGGTTTTACATGTTCACGGTAATAATTAATACCGGTTGTATATAATTCCAGTGCGTCAGAAGCACTTCTTCCGTTCCATGGATCTCCTGAGGCATGAGCTGCTTGTCCGAAAAATTCAATTTTATAATCAACCAATGCTAAGGAAGATTGAACATCAGCTTCGATTTTAGCCGATGGATGCCAGCTTATATTGACATCAACATCATTCCATAAACCTTCACGAACCATCCATATTTTACCAAAATATTTTTCTTCTGATGGTGTTCCCAAAAATTTCACAGTGCCTTTTATCTTTTTCTGTTCTATCATCTCTTTAATGGCAATGGCTGCCCCGAGGCTTCCGGCTCCAAAAAGATTATGGCCACAACCATGTCCAGCCGCTCCATCTTTTAATACTTCTTTCGTTGGTTGCGCTTTTTGTGAAATACCGGGTAGGGCGTCAAATTCACCCAATACACTAATTACAGGTTTGCCTGAGCCATAAGTTGCTATGAATGCCGTTGGGATTCCTGCAACACCACGTTCAACTTTAAAACCATTCTTTTCGGCATAATCTGCTAATAATTTTGACGAATTGTGCTCTTCAAATGCAGTTTCAGCACTCGCCCAAATGGCATCGCTAAGATCAATTAATTCTAATTTATGGTTTTCAACGGATTTTACAATTTGAGCTTTGTTCTTAGATAGTTTTTTCTTTTGTGCGCCTAACGAGAAGCTAAGTATAAAGCACGTAAATAATAAAAGGTATTTTGTTTTCATGGAATTTGGTATTTGAAAGTAGATTTTAAAATTACAAATTTATATCTAAATTATAACAATGCATTTTTTAAGATTGTTACAGGGTGTTTTGCACTACGCTGGGTACCATCATAAATTTGATGCCGACAGCTTGTACCTGAAGCACTAATTATTGTTTGACTATCAAACTTTCGGATTTTAGAGAAGAGCGATTGTTCGCCTACTTTCATACTTAACTCATAATGTTCTTTTTCATATCCAAATGACCCTGCCATACCACAACATCCGGAATTTATAATCGTAACTGCATAATTTTCAGGAATAGAAAGCATGCTAAAAGTGGCTTCGGTTGTTGATAATGCTTTTTGATGGCAATGCCCATGGATTTTAATGGTCATTGGTGTTTTTGTAAATTGATTGGTTAAAATATTCCTTTTTAAATTTTCATTTTTAATGAATTCTTCAATCGTAAAAGTATTCGAGGCTATTTTCTGAGCAGCTTCTTTATCATCCGCCAAACGAAGATATTCATCCCTAAACGTTAAAA
>Ga0209633_10001645_pt1 | contig 22595 bp, 15 predicted proteins | sample Cruoilmetagenom1_FD_187290 | JGI IMG/M metagenome (GOLD analysis project Ga0209633, IMG submission 187290) | Oil polluted marine microbial communities from Coal Oil Point, Santa Barbara, California, USA - Sample 1 (SPAdes) (version 2) | ecosystem: Environmental > Aquatic > Marine > Oil seeps ... | reverse complement strand
CCTCCAGCGGCTGGAGGAGCGCGATATGCGGCTGGAGATCAGCGAAGCGGCGCTGGACAAACTGGGCGAAGCCGGCTTCGATCCGGTCTACGGTGCGCGGCCGTTGAAACGGGCGATACAGCAGCAGTTGGAAAACCCACTGGCGCAGGATATCCTGGCCGGACACTTCGAGCCGGGTGACACCATCCGTGTTGATTGCGTCGAGGATCACCTCCGCTTTGTGAAAGCGGAATGAACGATCCAAAACGGACGCGCTGCCCGAACCAAACGAAGCGGATATTCACACCGGCGAAAACTTGTCATCAAACAGTCACATTGATCGATTAAGTTGTCCGTTTTTGATGCTTTTTCATAATTGAAGAGTCTATGACGAAACGACTGACAAGCTGTTCGTGGGCGCCCAGGGCACTCGATGCGGTCTCGGGCCGCTCGGACCGTACCATGCAGCCAGAAAATATGCCTCCCTTGCCACAATGAGCGAAGCCGCCATTCTGGTTGTCGAAGACGAAGAAGCGATCCGCGAAATGCTGGTCATGGCCTTGGGCCAGGCGGGTTTTACGGTGCTGCAGGCGGCCGACGCCGCCCAGGCCCAGACCGTATTGGAGCACAACCGGACGGATCTGATTCTGCTCGACTGGATGCTGCCCGGCATGAGCGGTGTCGAATGGGCACGGCGTTTGAGGAAAAACCGGCGCCATGCGGTTGTGCCTATTATTCTCGTTACCGCACGCGGCGAAGAAGAAGATAAGGTGCGCGGCCTGGAAGTGGGCGCAGACGATTATGTCGCCAAGCCGTTTTCGCCGCGGGAGTTGGTCGCTCGAATCAGAGCGGTGCTGCGCCGCAGCGGTCAACATGAGCAGGAACACCGGATTGAACTGGAAGGCATCGTTCTGGACACCGAGGAACACCACCTGAGCATCGATCGAGAACCGGTCACCCTCAGCCCCACCGAGTTTCGCCTGTTGGCGTTTTTCATGACCCATCCGAACAAAGTCTATAGCCGCAGCCAGTTGCTCGACGAGGTCTGGGGACGCAGCACCTTCATCGAGGAACGCACGGTCGACGTCCACATTCGCCGACTCAGAAGGATACTGGCCGAACACCAACGCGACCAACTTATTCAAACCGTGCGCGGGTTCGGCTACCGCTTCTCCCTGCAATAAACCTTGATGTACGACAAACCCTGGCGAGCGGAACTGTTATGGTCGTTATCGGTGCTCTTGGCAATATTGTTGATCGGTTGGCTGTTCGAGGCAGTGCTGCCGAGCCTGCTCGTTTTCGCCGCGCTGCTGCTCGCCAGGCATTTGTACGAAATCGCTCGCCTCGAACGTTGGCTGCACGTCGGGGGCGATCATCCGCATACCTGCGAGGGCATATGGGCGCGCATCTACGATCATCTTTACCGGATCAAACGGCAGAACAAGCAACAGAAAAAGCGCCGGAACAAAATTCTCAACCGTTTCCGCAAAGCGACAGCAGCTCTGCCCGATGCTACGGTGGTGCTCGGTGAGGACAATGAGATCGACTGGTTCAACAAGCCCGCCGGTCATCTGCTCGGGCTGCAGAAGAGAGATCGCGGCAAGCATATCGGCAATCTCGTGCGTCATCCCGAATTCATCGATTATCTGGCACGCAGCGAGGACAATCAGACCATATCCATTCCCGCGCCAACCAACGCCGCGATCGCCCTGGAACTGCGAGTCGTCTCTTACGGCGCCAGTCTTCGGCTGCTGATCGCGCGGGATGTCACCCAAATCCGCCATATGGAACGCATGCGCAGCGATTTTGTCGCCAATGCCTCGCATGAACTGCGGACACCGCTCACCGTACTGAAAGGGTATCTGGAGACCCTGCAGGACAATCCGGAACTGCCCCCATCGCTGACCAACGCCCTGGAACGCATGGACGAACAGTCCACCCGAATGCAGCATCTGATCGACGACCTGCTGCTGCTGACCAAACTGGAAAACGCGCGGCAGCAGAGCAGTCAGGAACCGGTCGATATGACCGCGTTGCTGGAAAGCGTCTGCAGGGAGAACGAACTCATCGACAGCACCCATCACACTATCGATCTGTCGATCGAATCGGAGGCGGCGCTGATCGGAAACAGTCATGAGCTGCGCAGCGCCTTCACCAACCTCATCAGCAATGCGCTCAAATACTCGCCCGCCGATGCCGAAGTCAGGGTACGCTGGTATCAAGCGGGTGACGGCGCCCGACTGGATGTCATCGACCAGGGCGAAGGGATCGCTCCGACGCATTTGCCGCAGTTGACCGAACGGTTTTACCGGGTCGACGTCAACCGCTCGCGCCAAGGGGGCGGAACCGGACTGGGGCTTGCAATCGTCAAACATGTCCTTTCACGCCACGATGCGCTGCTGCACATCGAAAGCCAACCGGGCAAAGGCAGCTGCTTCAGCTGCCGCTTTCCTCATCAGCGTGTGAGCGCGGATCAGGAAACAGATATCAGGGATCAGGGATCGGAGATCGATGATGAGTCAATGTCCTGATTCCTGGTCCGAGCAAAACTCCACCTTCCCGGTCTCGATATCATACATAGCGCCGACGATCCCGATCTCCCCTTTTTTGGTCATCGCTTCGAGGAGCGGACTCTGTTCGCGGATTAAATCGACCACCATCTGCACATTCCGTTCGGCGACTTTTTGGACGAAAGTACTTGCATCCCGGCTGATCTCGGCTGGCTCACGGGCACGAACCGAATCGACGGCGGGCTTGATCTTTTCCAACAGCCCCGTCAAATGATCGAGCCTGACATCGCTGCACGCCCCTTTGATGGCGCCGCAATGTGAATGGCCGAGCACAACGATCAGTTTGGACCCGGCAAGCTTACAGGCAAACTCCATGCAGCCGAGAATGTCGTCGTTGACGATATTGCCTGCAATCCGGGTGCTGAAGACATCGCCCAGCCCCTGATCGAAAATCAGCTCGACGGAAGTGCGGGAGTCGATGCAGCTGAGAATGATCGCCATCGGAAACTGCCCTTCCTGCGTGACATTGACCTGCTCGAGCGTGTTTCGGTTGGCCTTCAGATTATAAACGAACCGTTTGTTGCCCTGCTTTAATAGCTCGAGAACCTTGGCGGGCGTCAGGGATTTCTGCGTTTCCCGAGTCTGCGGCAAGGCATTGCTCACCGGTTCGAAACTGCCATACCCGCGAAGATTCTCGATCACCAGTGTGATCCCCTTGCGCCTGGCCTCGGCCTTGAAGTTCTGAATGATCTCGAACACGTCGTAATCGATGTATCTCGAGTCGGTCGCATCGATGACCACTTCGGAATGGTCGGGCAGACGATCGAGGATCTGCAATATATTGGCTTTGTTCAGAAAAGAGACGTTCTCCGACAAGCGAATGAAGATCTTGTTGCCTTGGTGCTCTTCATGAAAATACAAAGCCGTTTTGTAGTTTTCCAGCAAGATGCAGAACAGCGCGATCGCCATGCCGATGCCGACACCGATCAACAGATCGGTGAACACCAGCCCCAGAATCGTTGCGACGTAGGGAATGAAGTGATACAGGCCCGCCTTATACATGCGAGCCACCGACTCCGGCTTGGCCAGCTTGTACCCCACTGCCAAGAGAATGGCCGCCAAGCTCGCCAACGGCATCATGTTGAGCAGTTGCGGGATGAACAACACCGTGATCAGCAACAGTACGCCATGAGTGACGGTAGCCGCTTTGGTTTTTGCGCCGGCCTGCTGGTTGGCCGAACTGCGTACGATGACCTGAGTCACCGGCAACCCGCCGATCAGCCCGGAACCGATATTGCCGATCCCCTGCACGATCAATTCCCGGTTGGTGAGCGTCACCCTTTTTTCCGGGTCCAGTTTGTCGATGGCTTCGACGCTCAGCAGCGTTTCGAGGCTTGCGATCACCGCGACCGTCAGCGCAGTCACATACACCTGAATATTGGTGATCTGTGAAAAATCAGGAAACGTGAAGTGCGTCATGAGATCAGCGATACCGTCAAGCATCGGCAGATTGACCAGATGGTTCCCTGCGAGCGCATACTGAGGGTGTGCGTGCTGAAGAAACAGGTTGATCGTTATGCCGGCAACAACCGCGATCAACGATCCCGGAACCAACCGCACCCAGCGGCGTGACCTCATAAACGGCCGCTCCCACAAGATAAGAAGCGTCAATGATACCGCTGTGATAAGGATCGCCCCCGGTGCGATAAAATCGACCATGTGAGGCAACTCCGAGAAAGTCGTATAAGCGTCCGGCTGATGAAACGCGAAATCACCCTCGTAATCCCAGTCATAGCCGACCGCATGCGGAATCTGTTTAAGAAACAGGATGATCCCGATGCCGGACAACATGCCGGTGATCACCGCGGTGGGAAAGTAATAGCCGATGATGCCGGCTTTTACGATGCCCATGAGAACCTGGAAAATACCGGCCACGACGGCGGCCAGCAGGAAGCCATCGAACCCAAGTTCCTGAATGGCCCCGAGAACGAGCACCGTCAACCCGGCGGCGGGGCCGCTGACGCCCAAGGCGGACCCGCTCAGAAGCCCGACCACGATGCCGCCGACAACCCCCGCGATCACTCCGGAAACCAGAGGCGCGCCTGATGCCAGCGCAATCCCGAGACAAAGCGGGAGCGAGACCAGGAACACCGCCACACCCGCCGGAAAATCGTATCGGAGATTAGCCGGAAAGCCGGAATCCGACTGGTACTGCGGGAGCAATCGATCTGTTTTCATTTTTGTTCGTGTTGAGATGAACTGCTGCCTACCGGATAGACCCGATAGACCGTTGATCACAATACGTTAACAAAGATTGACCTTTTTGCAACCGTTCAGCGCAGCCGGCGGAACCGCTTCGCGTTCCGCCCTACCCCTCGGTTGGCCACCCACCATCTAACCGTCCACGGCGGGAAACCTCCAGAATCCAGACCGGAACGCGAATCATTTGCATTTGCGTTTATATAACTGCTAAACTTAATCCTCCTGTTTTATAAAAGGGTTTTCCCAATGAAAAAAAATACAAAGCAGTTGCTGAAATTGGGGCTCGTGTCGACGCTTCTTACAGCGAGCGCCGCCGGTTGGGGCATCGAAAAACCGAAGACCGTGGAGGATCTATGGAAAATCATTCAGGCTCAGCAGAAGGAGATCGATGGGTTGAAGGCCGAACGGAAACCGCAAGGGGAGACGGCCGCATCCGCGGAAGGCGAAACGAAATCGGCGGCAAAAGAAAAGGACGATATTAAGGAAGTCAGCCGCAAGACCGATATCCTGAGCCAGGCGGTCGAGAAGCTGCGCACCCAGCTGGTCATTCCGGAAGAGCCGGAGCTTAAAAGTGAGTATGGACTCGGGCCGGCGGCCTCGAAGGTCTATAAAGTCGACAAGGGACTATCCATTGGCGGCTACGGTGAGGGCCGCTATCAGGCGTTTGTGTCCGATGCCGACGGCAAAAAAGACAACTCCGATCTGCTGCGCTTCGTCCTCTATGTCGGTTACAAATTCACCGATAATATCCTGTTCAACAGTGAACTCGAGTTCGAGCATGCCTCGACCGGAAAAACCGGTTCGGTTTCAGCCGAATTCGCGGCGCTCGATTTCTTTTTCGACCCCAAGGTCAATATCCGCGCCGGTCTGGTGCTGCTGCCGATGGGATTCATCAATACGCTGCACGAGCCGCCCTTCTTCTTCGGCAACAACCGGCCGGAGGTCGAGCGGCGCATCATTCCCTCCACCTGGCGCGAAAACGGCGCGGGCCTGTTCGGCGAGCTGCTGCCCGGCCTCACCTACACGGCCTATGCAGTCAACGGCCTGGACGCCAGCGGATTTACCTCGGCGGGGATCCGCGGCGGCCGTCAGAGCGGCAGCAGGGCGCTCGCCGAAGACTGGGCCTCTGTGACCCGCGTGATGTACGTGCCGCCTTCCATGCCCGAGCTGCTGTTCGGAGGTTCCATGTACCTGGGCAACTCCGGCCAGGATCAGATATTTGCCGTGCCGGTCGGTGATGAGATCAGCTTCCAGAAGGTCAACGCCTTCACCCAGCTGTACGAGGCGCATATGCAATGGAAATACAAGGGCTGGAAATTCCGCACGCTCGGCGCCTGGGGCCATATCGACAACGCCGGCACGCTCAGCGCGGCGAAGGGCCAGACCATCGGCAAATCGAACTTCGGCTGGTATACGGAAATCGGGTATAATATCGCGCCGCTATTCTTTCCCGAGACATCACAATACTTTGCACCGTTTTTCCGTTTCGAAAAGCTGGATCCGATCGCCACGGCGCCGAACGGTTTTCCCGACATCGAAAACCTCGACCGCCAGATCGTTCAATTCGGCCTGCAATACAAGCCGATTCCCAATGTCGTGATCAAGGCCGACTATCGCAACTTCACCGCCAAACGCGGCAGCGTTCCGGATGATTTCAATCTGGGATTCGGGTTCATTTTCTAACCGCAAGGCACGCTGAGCGCACCGCACACGATGATGACAAAGGCCAGGTCTGCTGTCTGTTTTTTCGCCGCTTTGCTTATGCTGCTGACCGCCGGCGACGGCTTCGGCAAAATTTTCTACAGTAAAAAGGAGGCCATGGATATGGCGTTCGGAGAGCAGGCCCGGGTCGAGATACTATCATTGTTTCTCACCGACGGGCAGATCGAGGAAATCCAGCGGCAGGCCAAGGTGAAGATCGATTCCGCGCTGTTTAGCTTTTACGTGGGCAAGCAGGGAGAGAAATTGCTGGGCTATGCGGCGATCGAAACGCATACCGTGCGCACCCGGCCGGAGACATTACTCATCGTGCTGTCGCCCGCAGGAGAGCTGCGCCGTATCGAGGTGCTGGCCTTTCATGAACCGCCGGAGTATCAGCCGCCGGCACGCTGGTTCGAGCAGCTTTACCGGCGCCCGTTGGCGGCGCTCGATTTCAATGCAGAGGTCCAGGGCATCACCGGCGCGACATTGAGCTCACGCAGCGCGCTCGACAGCGCCCGCAAAGTGCTTGCCGTTTTTCAGGTTGCCGTTAGAAAGGGACAAAACTGATGCGCTATTTTGTCACCGGAGAGCAGCACCGTCAGCTGCTGATCAATGCCATTATCCTGATGTTTCTCGGGTATATCGCTCTGCTGTGGTTGAGCAATGGAATGATGTACTTTCACAAAATGAGCCTGACGCCCGATTCCGTCATCGCCTATTACCTGGGATCGGAAGAGGATTTCACCCAGCCCAGAAGCTATCAAAGCCTGCTCGAGGTCGCCCATTTTCATCTTTTCGCCATGGGCATGCTGGTGTTGACCCTCACGCATCTGATGCTGATGACCAGCCTGTCGGTGCCTGTCAAGATCTGGCTGAGCGGTCTCACCTATCTCTCCGCCCTGGCGAACGAAGCGGGCGGCTGGCTGGTACGCTTCGTTCATCCGGACTTCGCCTATTTCAAAATCGGCGCTTTTATCGTCCTGGAGCTTTCGCTGGCGCTGCTTGTCATCGCCGTGAGCGCCTCGCTGATTGCGGCAAGGCGCCGGATCAAACGGAGACAGGCCGATGGCGTATGGAACGAACGCGAAAACCGAGCGCAGGAAGCCGGCGGCCGATAAACCGGCGCGGAACAGCTGTCAAAAGAACCGTAGGGCGGATGCCCCAAAGGGCGATCCGCCGATTCTGGAATCCGGAACCAGGGAACAGGAATCAGCAAACAGGCTCATCTGTTCTAATCCCCGATCCCTGTTTCCAGGCGGCGGAACCGCTTCGCGTTCCGCCCTACGTCCGACCTCAGAACTGGATGATCGCATCCACCGAAATGAGGAACTGATTCTCTCTTGTAGCGCCGTCAAACGCAGGATTGGCTGTGGACCAGTCATAGCGCACTTCCGGACGCACGGTCAAAAACGAAGCCGGCTTCCAGTTCAAACCGCCGGTAATTTCGAAGTAACTATTGGGTCCGAATCCAACGCGAACGCCATCTTCGTCACGAAACCACTCGAACCGCAGCCCCGCTGCCAACTCGTCCATCACGTCGTAACTGAGATATTGGTTGACACCGTACCAATAGGCGGTTTCACCAAAGAAGGTGGCATTCTGCTCGACTCCGAAATCGTGCTGGAATACGTAGTGCAGATCCTCGGTAAAGTCGTGGCTGGCGACGATGCTGTACAGGGTCCGGTTGCTCCGGTTGTCCTGGCTGGCATCACCTGTGATCAGGGAGACCGCCACCGATGTTTTCTCGTTGTCGCTGGTAAAGTTGACGCCCCCGAGAAAGTTGGGAGGGTCCTGAAAGAAGGCGTCCCACCCCGACGTGACACCCCCGGTAACGCTGAAATTGTCGTTGATGGGATACGACAACAACGCGCCGGTATGGGTGAACGGTTCACCGTACTGCATGGTGTAGGCGTGCGAGAAGAAGAAGTTGTCAGGAGCGGTCACCACCTCATAGCCGATGATGGTGTAAAAATGGCCAACCGTCATCGTCACACCGTTGCCGATGGGCGCGAAGACATCGACATAAAACTGCGGAAACGCCATTTTGTAAAAGGGCGCGTCGAGCAGCTTGTCGTCCAGATTTTTAGCCGTCGTGAAGCGGGCATCTGTACCGTAAATCATATCCGCACGAAAACCGAAATCCCAGGCACTCCCCTGATCGTTGACGGCTCGTTCCAGATAGATGTACAACTCGTTCATGCCGGGGTCGTTTGTCCGGTCGTTGAAAGTGACCGGCCCGTTGAAGCCATCTATGGAACCCCGGGGGTTGCCGCCGATGCCAACCTCCACCCAACCGTCGAGCCGCACGCCGAGGCTCTCCATGAACGAAGTCTTGTTGATGTTGAAGCCGGTGAAGCTCTCGACCAGTCCCCAGGGCGCTTCCGGCTCCGGCACCTCGCCTGCCAATATCTCGGGCTTGTCCAATGTTTTTTCCAAATTCTGAGCGCTGGGCGCGGGCTCCCCGGCAAACGCCAGAGCCGCAGACAACAGTCCGCCTCCCAGCACCAGCATCCGGCCTTTGAGTCTTTTTTGAGTCATCTTTATTTCCCCTTGTTCGGTTTGATATTGCGTTTTCGCAACAAAACTCTTGTTTTTGCAACAACAGGGATCATCTAGCAGACTTCATGCCACCTAAGCTTTCAACCGAAAATCAAGGGGCTCAAGAAGGCTGCTCGGCGAAGGGGCCTTCAAAAGCGCACAAGAAATGGGCACTCAACAACGGCCGCGCACCACTCCTGTGCACCCATGTCGGCTGTGGCTCGCGATTGGCGACCACCCGGCGCTCAAAATAGTGAAATATGCCAATCTGTCGCTTTCGAGAAACTCAAATCATAGCGGCAAAGGCGTGAGAATGGGCAAGGTGCGGCTGAAAGCGCTTCGCAGGGAACAGTCTATCGGCAAGGCAAGGATGTGTTCCCGCGCAGGAGCGTAGAAGCTAAGGAACGGTGTGAACCATCAACCGTCAACGATTAGATTTCTTTCAGCAACCGATTGTCCGGCGACCGGTTCATCTCTTCCCGGAATGCCGCCAGCGTACCCGAAAAGAGATCGAATTCCTTGGACGAGACGGTCGGCAGCCGGTTGCAGCCTCTCAGCTCCAACTCATCGATGACCGAACCGACGCTGATCGAATCGGGGTCGCGCGCCGGTTGAAATGCGGAGCCCTGATTTTCGCCTGTTTGCACGGCGGCAACCAAGCCGGCCTCCTTCAACTCGTCGATCAACTGATCGGTCAGCTGTATCGGCAACCCCAAACGCTTCGCTGTCTCGGAGGCGGTCAACGGTTTTTCGCCGCCGCAAAACCGCTTGACCACCAGGTGAACAACCAGCAGGGCGGCGATCTTTTTCAAGACATTGCTGATTTGAAGCGCGGCGGGATAATACTCGTACGCCTTAAGCGTCTGATGGTAATAAGAGAATTCAGCCCCGAACAGGACAATGAACCAGCTCAGCTGGAGCCAGACCAGAAACAGAGGCAGTGCCGCAAAACTGCCATAGATCGCATTGTAACTCGCCACACCGACCTGCAGGCTGACGTAGGTCCACTGGACCGCATAATAGATCGTACCGGTGACGATCCCGGCCAAGATGCCGGATCTCACAGTGACCCTGGTATTGGGAATGAATATGTATAGAAAGGAGAACAGCAGCCAGAGAGTGCCCAAAGGCACCAGCCCCATGAGGAACAGTGCCGATGCACTGACCACGCCCGACAAAGGTATCGTGCTCTCCTCGCCGAATCGGCTCAACTGACCACTCACGAAAACCGTCGCGCTGCCCGACAACAGCATCAGGATGGGGCCGATCAGCATCAGGGAGAGATAATCGCTGAACTTTCGCGCCATCGTCCTCGCCTTTTTCACTCGCCAGATGTGATTGAACGCCTCTTCGATATAACCGATCACCTTGATGACCGACCAGAACAGCACGACGATGCCGATGCCTGCGACGACGCCGCCTTTGGTTTTCTCCAACAGTGATTTGGCGAAGCCGACCACCTGCTGGAGCACGGCCTCCTGTTCCGACAGCTGCTCCAGAATCTGCCGCTCGAGCAAATCCTCGAAACCGAACCCTTTGGCGATACCGAATGCCATCGCCACTACCGGCACGATGGAAAGCAGCGTGAACAGGGAGAGAGCCGATGCGCGCAGCCGACATTTGTCTTCCCCGAAGCCGCGAACCGACAGAATCATCACCTTCAACCCGCGTATCCACCGGGCTCTGCCGGGCGTCAAGTCCCGCTGCGGTGTCGACCAGATATCTTCTTGCAAAAACTGAACGGTTTTCTTGATCATGTCACCTTCCGAAGCCATTCACGGCTGCCGTACGGCAGCATAAAAATCCCAATTCCGCACCCAAATTAAGTATAATGATTTACTTAGATTTAGAATACCTTATATTCGGTCCTCATAACAGGTTCCAGGCCTGATATCCGCAGCCAATTCATAGCCATCCCAGCCTTAGTAAGGAGAATACTTAATGGGTGATCAGTACGTTTACTCTTTCAACACCGGCAATGGCAAAGACAAGCTTTTGCTGGGCGGCAAAGGCGCCAATCTTTGCGAAATGACACAGATCGGTCTCAATGTCCCGCCGGGATTTGTCATCACGACGAAAACCTGCCTGGATTATCTCGAACGTAAAACGTTGCCCGATGGATTGATGGACGCCGTCCGCGAACAGACCCATATGATCGAAGAGGCAACCGGCAAAGGGTTTGGCTCGGCGACCGACCCGCTGCTCGTTTCAGTGCGCTCCGGCTCGGCCATCTCCATGCCCGGCATGATGGATACGATTCTCAACCTGGGTTTGAACAGCGAAACTCTGGTCGGACTGATTCGGCTGACCAACAACGAGCGCTTCGGCTACGATGCCTATCGCCGCTTCATCCAGCTGTTTGGAAAAGTCGCTTTGGGAATCCCCGACGAACTGTTCGACAAGCACTTCGAAGAAGTCAAAAAGAAGGCCGGGGTTAAACTCGATGTCGCTCTCGACGCCGACCATCTCAAGGAGATCAGCGAACGGTTCCTGCTGGTGGTCAGGGAAGAGACCGGCAGGCCGTTCCCGGAAGATGTGTACGAGCAGCTGGAAATCGCCATCAAAGCGGTATTCGACTCCTGGATGGGAAAACGCGCTATCGACTATCGCCGGGAATTTCATATTACCCCCGAGATGGCGAACGGAACTGCGGTGAATGTGGTCACCATGGTGTTCGGCAACATGGGCAACGACAGCGCGACAGGCGTCGGATTTACCCGCAATCCCGGCACCGGTAGGAATGAGATGTACGGCGAATACCTGGTCAACGCCCAGGGTGAAGACGTTGTCGCAGGCATCCGCACCCCCAAACCGGTGCAGGAGATGGCAACGGAGATGCCGGAGATCCATGCCCAGTTGGTCGAACTGCGGGACAAACTGGAAGCCCACTACCATGAAGTGCAGGACTACGAGTACACCGTCGAGAAAGGTACCCTGTACTGCCTGCAGACCCGCAACGGCAAGATGAATACAACGGCCATGGTGCGAACCTCGGTCGAGATGTTCGAAGAGGGACTGATTTCAAAAGAGCGGGCCTTGCTGCGTGTCGATCCGGAGCTGCTGGAACAGCTGCTTCATCCCCGCCTCGATCCCAACTCGACCCATAAAGCCTTGGCTCAAGGTTTGTCGGCATCGCCCGGGGCAGCCTGTGGAAAATGTGTCTTCGATGCGGATCTGGCGGAAAAACTGGGTCGGACCGGCGAAAAAGTCATTCTCATCCGGGAAGAGACTAAACCGGAGGATATCCATGGTTTTTTTGCCGCACAGGGAATACTCACCAGCCGTGGCGGAAAAACCTCGCATGCCGCCGTTGTGGCGCGCGGGATGGGCAAAGCCTGCGTCGCCGGCGCCGAAGGCATTCAAGTCGATACCCATCTGCGTCAGGCAATCATCGGCGACATCACGCTGCACCAGGGCGATCTCATTACCATCGACGGCACCAGCGGCAATGTGTATCTGGGGGAGATCCCCATGATTCCACCCACCTTTTCCGACGAGCTCATTACGCTGTTGTCCTGGGCGGACGAGGCCGCCCGCCTGAAGGTCATGGCTAATGCCGACACGCCCGATGGGGCGGAACTCGCCCGCAGCTATGGTGCGATGGGGATCGGCCTGTGTCGAACCGAACGGATGTTCAACACCACCGACCGGCTGCCCATCGTAGTCGACATGATTCTTGCCGATACCACGGAAGAGCGGCAGGAGTCCCTGGACAAGCTGCTGCCGTTCCAGCGCAAGGATTTCATGGAACTGTTCAAGGTGATGTCGCCCGATCCGGTCACGGTCCGGCTGCTGGACCCGCCCATGCATGAGTTCCTGCCGACCGAGCAACAGCTGATCGAAGATCTCGAGGCGTTGACCCAGTACCGCATCATCGTCCGCGGCAGGCTCACCACACTGAGTATCGCAAACGTGCAGTCGCCCCTGCAGCCGCCGTGGGACGCCATGACCGAAGACATGGTCAACAGCGCCATCACACAGAAGCAGCGCATGCTCCGTAAAGTCAGGGAGCTGTACGAAGTCAACCCCATGCTCGGCCACCGGGGGGTCCGTCTGGGACTGACCTATCCGGAAATCTATGCCATGCAGATTCAGGCCATTCTGGAAGCAGCCGCCGAATGCATCAAGGCAGGAGTCGATGTTTCTCCCGAAATCATGGTTCCCCAGGTGATCACGTCGACCGAGTTGGAGCGCGTCAAAACCACCGTGGACCGCCTGAAAGAGCAGGTCGAAGCACAGTACGGCCTCAGCCTCGACTTCAAGTTCGGCACCATGATCGAAACCGTTCGCGCCTGCACCAGAGCCGCAAGTCTGGCGAAGGTAGCCGAATTCTTCTCGTTCGGCACCAACGACCTGACGCAGGCAACCTTTTCGTTTTCCCGCGAAGACGCGGAAAACAAATTTTTGCCGATGTACAACGAGTCGGGAATTCTGCACGACAATCCATTCGAGGTCCTCGATGTCAAAGGCGTCGGGCGACTGATGAAAATGACCGTCGAGTGGGGCAGGCAATCCAAAAGCAACCTAAAAGTCGGCATATGCGGCGAACAGGGCGGGCATCCCGCTTCCATTCGCTTCTGCCATGCGATCGATCTGAACTATGTCTCCTGCTCAGGGCCGCGCGTACCTATCGCGCGCCTGGCGGCCGCTCATGCCACGTTGCTGGAAGATGAATACAGCGAGGATGATGGTTAATTTAACTCGATCAACAGCCAGCAAAGAATCTGCGCCTAAACTGGGAAAAAGTTGACACTTTTTGCACCAAACAGGAGACAAGAGATTCGGCCATGCGCCTTCTGTCCTCTGGTCGCGCTCTACTTTCATCTGATGCGCCGGTATCTCAATCCATGCCGAACGATTGATTCCAATCATTTTGTGGAAGCCATGGATAACGTGTTATAGAATAAGAGAAATCCGGGTCAAGCGATCGCAGAATCGCTATTGCAGGCCATCTAGCCCGAAGATTTCATAAATTTGCGCCGATATCGTGCAGGATATTGGTTTCACAAGGAAATTTCCGAAAGAGTGCCGTATCAGTGACTACGACCGACTGAGGAAATATTTCTTGTGGAATCAGGAGACAAGCGAGATCAAGCATAATTTGTGAAAGATTCGGGCTAGAGGCTGTCCGAAAACAGACTGATCTACTGCGCACGAGCCCTCGCTACGATCGCTATTCTCGGACAGCCTCCTAAGTCATGATCTGCGCTTCCCGGATAGCTGTCGATGAATCGATTTCCAACTAAGAAACCCTGCCCTAAACCATCGAAAAGACCATGAGCATCGAAGTACTGGTACCCCACCTTCCTGAATCGGTAGCGGACGCGACCTTGAGCGCATGGCATAAACAGCCCGGCGAGACCGTTAAAAAAGATGAAAACCTGGTTGATTTGGAAACCGACAAAGTCGTCCTGGAGGTTCCAGCCCCTGAGGACGGTATACTGAAAACGATCAATCAACCCGATGGCGCGACGGTCACCAGCGGCGATGTGTTGGCTGTGATCGATACCGAAGTCAGCACACAAAAGACGGCGTCTCCTGAAAAACCCACCGCTCGGACAGAAGCCTCGGCTGTCACTGCGATCACGCCATTAAGCCCTGCTGTCCGCAGACTCATTGCGGAAAACAACCTTGACCCGGCGCAGATCAAAGGCACCGGCAAGGAGGGACGGCTGACCAAATCCGATGTGCTCGACTATCTGGAAAAGCGTTCCGCCCCCCCCCCAAAACAGACGGCCGACGCGGCGCCCGCATCGATGCGCGATCGACCAGCGGCAAGCAGGGCCGAATCCGCTGGAGTATCTCCGAGAACCGAAAGTGTTGTCCAGCTTGACACAACACCTGCGCCCGATCTCGAGAGCCGCCCGGAGCAGCGCGTTCCCATGACGAGGCTCAGAGCGCGCGTCGCCGAGCGTTTGATCGAAGCGCAACAGAATGCGGCAATGCTCACCACCTTCAACGAGGTGAACCTGCAACACGTAATGGATCTCCGCAGCCAATACAAAGCCTCGTTCGAGAACAGGCACGGCATCAAGCTGGGCTTTATGTCGTTCTTCGTCAAAGCATCGGTCGAGGCGCTAAAACGTTTCCCTGTGGTCAATGCCTCCATTGATGGGCAGGACATTATCTATCATGGTTTTTACGACATCGGCATCGCGGTCTCTTCCGAGCGCGGACTCGTGGTCCCCATTCTACGAAACGCAGATCAGCTCGATTTCGCGGGAATCGAAAAAAGTATCGCCGAGTTCGGAAAAAAAGCACGCGAGGGCGGGCTGGGATATGATGACCTGACCGGCGGCACGTTTACCATCACCAATGGCGGCATATTCGGTTCGATGCTGTCGACCCCCATATTGAATCCGCCGCAAAGCGCTATTCTTGGAATGCACGCGATCAAAGCCCGCCCCGTGGTCGAAGACGGTCAGATCATTGCCCGTCCGATGATGTATCTGGCATTGACCTACGACCACCGCTTGGTCGACGGCCGCGATGCGGTTCAGTTTCTGGCGACAATCAAAGATTACCTCGAAGACCCGGCGCGCCTGTTGCTGAATGTATGATGGTCGACCGAACCGTACCTCGTCCACGACCCAATACCCTAAGGGGGCTCTGATGTCCGACAACACAGAAACATATGATGTGATTGTGATTGGCGGCGGGCCCGCGGGTTACATCACCGCCATCCGCTGCGCACAGCTGGGATTGAATACGGCGTGCATCGATGAGTGGACCGGCAAGGACGGACAACACTGCCTGGGAGGCACCTACATGAGCGCGGGCAGCATTGCTTCGCTCGCCCTGATGCAATCGGCCGACTTATACAAAATCCTGCAACAGGATATCGTTCGGCATGGCATCACGGTATCAGGCGTGGAGCTGGATGTACCCGCCATGGTTCAACGCAAAGACAAAATCATCCATCGTCTCTCCACGCAGATCGCCGAACTGTTCAAAGCCAACCACATTCATTGCATATACGGTCATGGACAGCTGCTGGACGGAAAGCGGGTGGCAGTGATCCCGATCGGTGATCCCGATCAAGCCAGAATTATTTCGGGGGAGAACATCATTCTGGCGGCCGGCTCAAGCCCCTTTGATATCACAGCCGCCACACTCGATGGCGATATGATCGTCGAATCCCACGCCGCAATGAATTTTGAGTCGGTGCCGAAAAAACTTGGCATCATCGGAGCCGGCGTGATCGGACTCGAACACGCCAACCTCTGGGCGCGTCTTGGCGCGAAAGTAACTTTATTCGAAGCGCAGGAGACCTTTCTCTCTTTTGTCGATGATGAGATCGCCCAAGAAGCGCGCAGGCAGTTCAACAGTCAGGGTCTGGATATACGGCTGGGCGCACGCGTGACAGCAGCAAAAAGAACCCCTAAGCATGTTTCGATCTGCTACGAGGACAAAGAAGGGGAGCATCGGCAGGTTCTGGACAAGTTGATCGTCGCGGTCGGACGCCGGCCCAATACCGAAGGACTGTTTGCGCCAGAAGTCGATCTGCTTCTTGATGAACGAGGCTTCGTACACATCGATGAACAATGCATGACCAACCTGCCCGGCGTGTATGCTATCGGCGACCTGGTGCCCGGACCGATGCTTGCGCATAAGGGTTCGGAGCAGGGCATCTATGTCGCGGAGCTCATCGCCGGAAAAGAATCGACATTGAACTACGATACGATCCCCAGTGTAATCTACACTGACCCCGAAATCGCCTGGGTCGGAGTGACGGAACAGGCCTTGCGGGCCACCGGGGAAGAGATCAACATCGGTGTCGTTCCATTCAGCGCCAACAATTGCGCGCAAGCGATCGATCAGACCGAGGGCATGGTCAAAATCATCGCCAACCGGCACACCGATCAAGTCCTCGGCATACATATCATCGGCCACAAAGCGTCGGAACTGATCGCCGAAGCGGTGCTGGCAATGGAGTTCTCAGCCAGCACCGAAGACATCGCGCGCACTGTCCATGCCTTCCCGACGCTCTCCAAATCGATCCACGAAGCCGCACTCGCCGTCGACAAGAGAGCACTGCATTTGCCGCCGTCAGAAGACAGAGGACCGACGACAGAAGACAGGGAATAGCAGTGCATATCTCTCGGTTCTGGTTGTTATCCTCCGTCTCAAAGATGGCGGAACCGCTTCGCGTTCCGCCCTACACCGCCTCCAGCCGGTCGACCCGCTGAAATCCACGCGGCAGCAGCCGTCCGCGCAGAGCCCGGCTTCCCGCATAACTGTTCAAATCATCCTGTTTCAGGGTCAAGTGCCGCTTGCCGGAGAAGATGCGCAGGCTCACCCCTAGCGGCAACGAAACCACGCTGATCACATAATCCTTCCTCGTTTTGGCCTGATCCGAAGCGATCTGTATGAGTTTGTTGCCTTTGCCGCGATTCAGTTCAGGAACCTCCCTCACCGGAAATATCAGCAAGCGACCCTGCACGGTGATGACAGCAAGCCGGTCAGTCTCCTTCTGATCGACTCTTGCAGGCGGCAGCGGCTGAGCGCCGGCAGGCAGCGTAAGGATCGATTTTCCCGCCCGGTTTTTGGTGTTCATATCCGCCAACGAGGCCAAAAATCCAAAGCCACCGTCGGACGCCACAAGATAAACGTCATCCAACGAGCCGGCCAGGACGCCGATAAACTGCGCACCAGCCGGCGGCTTCAAACGTCCGGTCAGTGGCTCTCCCTGGCTGCGCGCCGACGGAAGATCATGAGCCGGCAGAGTGTAGACACGACCTGTGGAGTCGAAAAAATAGACCGGCTGGTTGCTGCGGCCCTGAGCCGATCCCCGAAAAGCATCGCCCGAACGAAAGACCAGACCGGCCGGGTCGATGTCGTGTCCTTTGGCGGCACGTACCCAGCCCTTTTCCGACAGCACGATGGTGATGGGTTCGCTGGCGATCAGGGACGATGTTTCCAGCGCCCGCGCAGCCGGACGCCGTACAATCGGTGATTTCCGGGCATCGCCATGTTTTTCGGCATCGGCTCTGATCTCATCCTGAATCAACACATGCAGACGTTCTTTCGAGGCCAGCGTCTGTTTCAACGCCTTCCTTTCCTGCTCCAATGTCTTCTGCTCGGAGCGAATTTTCATCTCCTCGAGACGCGCCAGGTAGCGCAGTTTCAGTTCGAGTATGGCTTCGGCCTGTCGATCGCTCAAGGAGAACCTCTGCATCAAAACCGGCTTGGGCTCGTCCTCCTGCCGTATGATCGCAATGACTTCATCGATATTCAGATAGGCGATCAACAATCCTTCGAGAAGGTGCAGCCTGGCCAGCACCTTGTCCAAGCGATACTGCAGCCTGCGGCGCACGGTTTCGACCCTGAAGCGCAGCCATTCGGTAAGGATCTCCTTCAGATTCTTGACTTGAGGTTTGCCGTTCAATCCGATCAGATTGATGTTGACGCGATAGCTCTTCTCGAGGTCGGTCGTGGCGAACAAATGCAGCATCAGAGCATCCACATCGATACGCCTGGACCGCGGAATGATCACCAGGCGGGTCGGGTTTTCATGGTCCGATTCATCCCTTAAATCCTCCACCATCGGCAGTTTTCTGGCCTGCATTTGGGCGGCGATCTGTTCAAGCAGCTTGGCGCCCGATACCTGATAGGGCAGCGCCGTGATCACAATGTTCCCATCTTCGATCTCGTAGCGCGCCCGCATTCGGATCGATCCACTACCGCTGCGGTACATCTCCAGGATTTCATGACGGGGCGTAATGATTTCGGCTTCTGTCGGATAATCGGGCCCTTTGATGTGTTCGCACAACGATTCGATACCGGCATCCGGCTCATCGAGCAATCGAATACAGGCGCTCGCCACTTCATGCAGATTGTGCGGGGGAATGTCGGTCGCCATGCCCACGGCGATGCCTGCCGCACCGTTGAGGAGAAGGTTCGGCAACCGGGCGGGCAATATACGCGGCTCTTTCAGCGTACCGTCGAAATTATCGACCCATTCCACGGTGCCCTGCCCCAATTCAGACAGCAATGTCTGAGCGTAAGGCGTCAGCTTGGCCTCGGTGTAGCGCATCGCCGCAAACGACTTTGGATCATCCGACGATCCCCAGTTTCCCTGGCCGTCGATCAAAGGATAGCGGTAGGAGAAAGGCTGAGCCATCAATACCATCGCCTCGTAGCACGCCGAGTCGCCGTGCGGATGAAATTTACCCAGAACATCCCCCACGGTGCGTGCCGATTTCTTGAATTTGGCCATGGCCGAAAGCCCGAGCTCCGACATGGCATAGACGATTCGACGCTGCACCGGCTTCAGGCCGTCGGCAATGTGCGGCAAGGCCCGATCCAGAATTACATACATCGAGTAATCCAGATAGGCTTTTTCGGTGAAATCTTTCAGTGGCAGCTGTTCGTAACTATCCTGCAAACTCATCGGTGCACTCGTTTCCGCTTTCTGCTTAATAAATGGTGTTTAAAAAAATGGTTGCAAGCTTGCAACATTTGTTGTATAATTTGCAACAGTTTTGAAAAAATCGTTGTTTTTTGACTTTTTTGTTATCAAACAACATGGTTTCCGCATTCTGAAATCGCAAGGGGGCGAGGCGCGTCCGTAACGATTTAACGAAAACCACGTATTTTCATTGCCAAACGGCCACATTAAAAGCGGTCGCCAGCAATTCGGATTGATATAAGGAGGCATATCATGATTCAGGCCCATTCGCCGGCAGCGATCAACAGGCTGCCTTACGCCTACGGAGCTTACAGCACCGATCCGAACTTTACCATTTACATGGGAAAGGACAAGCACAAATTGAAGCACCGTCTGTGCAACAACCAGCTCCCCATCCACAATATCGTTTATGAAACGCTGGTCGAAGGGATCGAATCGGCCACTGAAGATAAGGACTTCAAAGGCGTGCTGACCGTTCGTTATCAATACAAACGAGAACCGCACAGCATCGTCTTCGCCATGTGGTTTTCGACGAAACATCATCTCTATTTCCTTACTTCGCTGGGCCAGTACTCGTTGGACAGCTACAAGAAAGAGATCGAACAATTTAAAACCAGCCAGGCAGCAGACATACACATCCAACTCTCTTTGATACATCGATCAGGTCTGGAGCATCTGCAAAGCAAACTGGCCAAATCCAATTTGCCCAGGGCGAATGTTTGTCTTCTCGAAAACACGATCTATCCCGCCTGACCCGTCAAGGATGGGGGCGGGCGAAATCGCTTACTGTCGTTGGCTGTGACCGCAGCTGGACCGTAGAGGTGTCGAGTGCAAGGAAACAAAGATGCAATATCGATGCCTCTGCGGTGCTTTTTTTGGCGACCGGGAAGGCGGCTGTTTCGAACCTCTTTCCTTGCCGTCAATTCCTATGACAGTCCTTTACTCAGCCATCGCCATCTTCTCCGTTTCGATTCTTGGCGCCCTCCTTCTCTCCGAAAAGAACCGGTCGCCGGATCAGAAACAGACCAGGATACTTTTGTTCGGGTTGTATTTTTGGCTCCTGGCCTTTGTTCAGCTCATCATTTATGCGTTGATTTATTACGTTTTGGCCAAATAACACCAAAAAACGTCACCCCGATCGTCAAAGCTCAGCCAGATCCCCTTTCTCTTCCAGCCAGGCGCGCCGATCGCGTGCACGCTTTTTAGCGAGCAGAAGATCGAGCCGTCCGATGGTTTCATCGTCCGCAGTCACGGTCAACTGGACAAGACGCCGGGTTTCCGGGTTCATCGTCGTCTCTCGCAATTGCGACGGATTCATTTCACCCAATCCTTTGAAACGCTGCACGTTGACTTTGCCTTTCTGTTTTTCCGCCTCGATTCGGTCCAACACCCCCTGTTTTTCCGCCTCGTCCAACGCGTAAAAGACTTTTTTCCCCGCATCGATGCGAAACAGCGGCGGCATCGCAACAAAAACATGGCCGGCCCGGACCAGCGCCGGGAAATGGCGAATGAACAGTGCACACAACAGGGTTGCGATATGGTTTCCGTCCGAATCGGCATCCGCCAGGATACAGACCTTGCCGTAGCGTAGTTGTCGCAGGTCGTCCGATCCGGGCTCGATGCTCAACGCCAAGGCGATATCGTGCACCTCCTGCGATGCCATCACTTGTGCCGAGCCCACTTCCCAGGTGTTCAGAATTTTCCCCCGCAGCGGCATAATGGCCTGAAAGTCCTTGTCCCGAGCCTGTTTTGCCGAACCGCCGGCCGAATCCCCCTCCACCAGAAACAGTTCCGACCGTGCCGCATCCTGGGACGCGCAATCGGCCAGTTTTCCGGGCAGTGCGGGACCGCTCGTTACTCTTTTACGGACCACCTTACGCCCCGAACGCATGCGCTTCTGGGCACTTTGTATCACCAGATCCGCAATGGATTCACCGACCGCCGGATGCTGGTTCAGCCATAAACTGAATGCGTCCTTGACGATCCCCGACACGAATGAGAAGCATTCGCGCGAACTCAGCCGCTCTTTGGTCTGCCCGGAAAACTGAGGCTCCTCGAGTTTGACCGAAAGCACGTAACTGCACTGTTCCCAGACATCTTCCGGAGTGATCTTGACCCCACGCGGCAGCCGGTTGCGAAATTCACAAAATTCACGGATGGCTTCGGTCAATCCGCCCCGCAGACCGTTGACATGGGTCCCGCCTTGCGTCGTCGGCACCAGGTTGACATAGCTTTCGGTGATCGGACTGCCCCCCTCGAGCACCCAGATCACCGCCCAGTCGGCCGCCGCCCGGCTCCCTTCCAGGGAGCCCATGAACGGCTCCTCCGGGATGCATTCGGCATCGGCCAACTGAATCAGCAAGTAGTCCTTCAGACCATTCTGATAGTGCCAGCTGTGCGTTTCATCGTTGACCTCGTCGCGCAGCGTCATTTCCAGACCGGGACACAACACGGCTTTGGCACGCAAAACATGCTTCAGTCTGGCCGTGGATACCCGTCCGGAATCGAAATATTTCGCATTCGGCCAGAAGTGGACAGTGGTTCCGGTATTCTGTTTGCCAACCCGTCCCACCTCAGTCAATTCTGAGGTTTTGTCGCCGTCGGCAAAACTCATCGCATAGACCTTGCCATCCCGTCTGACCTCGACCTCCAACCGACTGGACAGAGCGTTCACGACCGACACCCCGACGCCATGCAGTCCGCCGGCGAATCGGTAGTTTTTGTTGGAAAATTTGCCGCCGGCATGCAATCGCGTCAAAATCACTTCAACGCCCGGAACCCCCTGTTCCGGATGAATATCCACCGGCATGCCGCGGCCGTTGTCGCTCACCTGCACGCTGCCGTCACGGCTCACGATGACGTCGATCCGCGTCACATAACCGGCGATGGCCTCGTCGACACTGTTGTCGATCACCTCCTGCACGAGATGGTTGGGACGCGTGGTGTCGGTATACATCCCGGGACGTTTGCGCACGGGATCCAACCCATTGAGAACCTCAATGGATGCTGCATCGTAAGCGACTCTCATAGAAGGGGACTATCCAAACAAAAATAAAGGAGGGGGGCTATTAGGCATCTTGCAAAAATTAAATTACCAGTCTTGCTTGTCTATGGCTCCGTCTTCTGTGTTGCGCCAAGGGTTACATAGCCCACTATGCGCCCCTTGGCGCGCCTTGAATACGAAGCCCTATCCG
>Ga0209633_10001644_pt1 | contig 22599 bp, 19 predicted proteins | sample Cruoilmetagenom1_FD_187290 | JGI IMG/M metagenome (GOLD analysis project Ga0209633, IMG submission 187290) | Oil polluted marine microbial communities from Coal Oil Point, Santa Barbara, California, USA - Sample 1 (SPAdes) (version 2) | ecosystem: Environmental > Aquatic > Marine > Oil seeps ... | reverse complement strand
GTTGTACAACAAAGTTGGCCCTGCGACCGAAATTTCGGGCGGGTCTGCGGCCAACACCATTGCGGGGGCTGCGCATTTGGGTGGTCGTGTGGCCTATGTTGGCAAGGTTAAAGATGACCAGTTGGGTGCGATTTTCGCGCATGATTTGCGCGCTCAGGGGGTGGATTATGAAACCGCATTGGCGGGCAAAGAGGCGCCGCAAGAAACCGGGCGCTGCATTGTGCTGGTGGCACCGGATGGTGAACGCTCGATGAACACCTATTTGGGCGTGACCGAGTTTTTGGAGCCTTCCGACATTGATCCGGCCCAAATGGCAGATGCGGAATGGATTTATCTGGAAGGGTACCGATTTGACGGGCCGGAAAGCCATGAGGCGTTTGCCAAGGCGAATGCGGCTTGTAAGGGGGCTGGCGGCAAAGTGTCCTTGACCCTGTCTGATCCATTTTGCGTCGAGCGGCACCGCGATGCGTTTCGCGATATGATTAAATCGGATGTGGACCTGTTGTTTTGCAACCGCGCTGAAATGCTGTCGATGTATCAGACCGAAGATTTTGACGCGGCGTTAGAGATGGCGGCGGCTGAGGTCGAGATTGTGGCCTGTACGGATTCCGATCAGGGCGCGCATATTCTGTCAGGCGGCCAGCGTTGGCACGCGCCTGCAATTCCGACTGATATTGTGGATGCGACAGGGGCGGGCGATCTGTTTGCCGGTGCGTTCTTGTGGGGGCTAACCAATGGGCATGATCTGAAAACCTGCGGCAATATGGGCTGCGTTGCGGCTTCTGAAGTGATCAGCCACATTGGCGCGCGCGCCGAGGTAGATTTGATCGAGACGTTCAAGAAAAGCGGCTTGATTTCCTAAGAGATAAGATGCCTGCGGCGCGGATATTTAGGAAAAGAGGAAACGACAATTTAAATCAAATTGTTCTTACTTTGGCGGGCTGGTTTGGCGGGGTTGGGTTTCTTTTTTGCCCAAGTATCCCCGCCGGAGGCCTAAAAGTTCTTCTTAGCCTTTTGGCCCGAGTTTGGCGTGAATTTCATCCAGATCAATTTCACCGATCGGCATTTTGTTGTTCGGATCATCGACGTCATATTTGAACATGTTGAAATCGCGTTTGTAGATTTCATAGATCAGATGCATCGACATATCGTCAAAATAGTCAGCAATCGGGTGCAGCCGTTTGGGGCCGTGGCCTTCGGATTCGTTAAAGCGCGGGATTTTGTCCAGTTTGACTTTGTGTTTGGTTTTCACACCGTCCAGAACCGTTTGCATGCCGTCATTGAAGGTTTCGGTCGGGAAAATATAGTCGTATTTACCGCCGTTCATGATGAAGGTCGAGATATGGCCGGACATGGCGGACCAATGGATGTCAGGGTCCATCGGGCGGCGCCAGCGGATGGTGTCGCGCGCGAACAGCAAAAAACGGCGAAAGGATTTGATTTGGTCAAATTCAAAGCCGGTTTCGGGGTCGCCGACTTCGATCCCGTATTTTTGGATCAATAATGGCACCAGTTTCCCGCGATAGCGTTGGCCGTTGCGTTGGATGCCACAGATTTTGTCAAAGAACGAGCTGAGGATGCGCCCATAAGGATTGCGCACACAGGTGAAGGCCGGCGAAGCGTGATTGGCGATGTTTTGCTCGATCACAGGTTGGCTCGCCTCGATCCCCCATTTGTGCATTTTGCCTTTTGCATCATGGATGTCGCCGTCAAAAAACTCACCATGGTCGGAATAATACATAATCTGGCCAATGGTCGAACAGGCACATTTCGGGACCACGCGGTAAACGAGACTTTCGCTTTCCGTCATCCAAACACCGGGAAATCCCATTTTTCTACTCGCTTTTCACTATAAGTCCGGTCGAAAAGAGTGACCTAAGGACAATTAGGTCTAAAAAAGCAAATAAATGCTGTATATTCAATGTCCATTTGCGCTATTTAGTGAACAATCATCAGTTTTTCGGGGCTCAGTTTCCAAAAATGGCAAAAATCGCCTTTATTCTGCTTTGTCACAAGGACCCGGAGGCCATTATACGGCAAGCCGAACGGCTGACGGCGGCTGGGGATTGCATGGCCATTCATTTTGATGCCCGCGCTAAACCCGCGCATTTCAAGCAAATTCAAGAAGCGCTCAAGGACAACCCGAACGTGGCCTTTGCCAAGAAGCGGTTGAAATGTGGCTGGGGGGCCTGGTCACTGGTACAGGCGACGTTGAACGCGGTCGAGGCGGCTGTGGATGCCTTCCCGCGGGCCACGCATTTTTACATGTTGTCGGGCGACTGCATGCCGATCAAATCGGCCAGCTATGTGCATCAGTTTCTGGATGATGCTGACGTCGATTACATTGAAAGTCATGACTATTTCGAAAGCGACTGGATCAAAACCGGCTGGAAAGAAGAGCGGCTGATTTATCGGCATTTCTTTAACGAACGCACCCAGACCAAGCGGTTTTATGGCACGTTCAATGTTCAGAAAAAGCTGGGGCTAACACGGGATATTCCGGACGATTTACAGATCATGATCGGCAGTCAGTGGTGGTGCCTGCGACGCCGCACGATCGAGTGGATTTTGAATTTCACCCGCGAACGCAAGGATGTGATGCGGTTCTTTCGTACCACATGGATTCCGGATGAGACATTTTTCCAGACATTGGTGCGCCATCTGGTGCCCGAAAACGAAATTGATGTGCGTACGCTGACGTTTTTGATTTTCTCGGATTACGGCATGCCGACGACGTTTTACAATGACCACTATGATTTGCTGCTGAGCCAGAACTACCTGTTTGCGCGCAAAATTAGCCCTGAAGCCCGTGATTTGAAGCGCAAATTAGGGCGGCTTTATGCCAGTGAGGACACGGATTTCCAGATTTCGGATGAGGGGCGCAGCCTGTTTGATTTTCTAACCGGACGGGGCCGCATTGGTCGACGGTTCGCGCAGCGGTTTTGGGAAACCGAAAGCACCTTAGGCCGTGAGCGCCAGTTGCTGATCGTGGTTTGCAAAAAATGGCATGTGGCCAAACGATTGGTCGAGAAAATTCGCCAGGTGTCGGACATTGATGTGGTCGAATATATGTTCGATGAGGAGGGCTGTGCGTTGCCTGATCTGGGCGGTATTCAGTCGACGCTGGGCAAGCGTACCCGCCATCGCCGCGCTTTGATGCGGATGCTGTTTGATTACTATGATACGAACAAATTGCTGGTGTGTTTCGACCCCAACAACGTGGATTTGTTGCAGGATTTCTATGCGGATCGCTCGAAAACAAAAATGCTGGAGATCGAGTGTGAGTTCAGCGATGAATATCTGATTGGCCATGCCAAACGGGTTGGATTGGCAGGTGAGCGCACACCGCTTGAGACCATCGACAACCTGCTGCCGACAATCCGTTATGATGTGGTGTTCGAAAGTGACCGGATCAGGGATGCGGATCTTGAAAATCATTACCGGATGCGCCAACGTGTGTCGGCCGAGGAAAACGCCGAGGTTTTGGCAGAATTCCTTGAGGTGCCGATTGATATTGCCCGCGAAATTGCGACAGCTGACCATTTGTTTACTGATTAAGGAATAACCATGAGCTACACCTATGATGACCAGAATATTTTTGCCAAAATCTTGCGCGGGGAAATCCCGTGTTCGCAAGTGCTGGAAACGGAACATTCGTTGGCTTTCAATGATATCAGCGAGCAAGCGCCGCATCATGTGTTGGTGATTCCGAAGGGCCCGTATGTTTGTTACGACCACTTTGCGACCGCGGCGACAGATGCTGAAGTCGTTGATTTTACCCGCGCAATCGGGGCGGTTTGCAAGGCCTTGGGAGTTGAGCCTGGGGCCGGTGGGAGTGGGTATCGTCTGATCGCCAATTCAGGGGCGCATGCTGTTCAGGAGGTGCCGCATTTGCATGTCCACATTCTGGGCGGGCGGCCATTGGGGCGGATGTTGAAACAGGTCTGATTGATCTTGTTTGCGCGCTGTGGATCGTTATCATAAGGGTGAACCCTGATGAATGGAGCGAGCATGACCACCGAGGCCCCGAAAACCGTTATTGTTGAAAAATTCAAAGTGTCGTGTGACGGTGGTGGTGCCAATGGGCATCCGCGTGTTTGGTTGCAAATTCCGAATGAGCATGGCTGGGTTGAGTGCCCTTATTGTGACACAAAATTCATCAATAGCGCTTACGTCGAAAAGGCGTAACGACAAAACTTCATCGCTCCCTTACGGGCGCTTTTCAGTGGCGATGAACGTCGGGGCAACACCCCGTGCGGCGCGCGGTATTAGGAGAACACCATGAGTTTTGGCAAAGGTTGTCATCTGCATTTGATTGACGGATCGGCATTTATTTTCCGCGCTTACCATGCACTGCCGCCGTTGACGCGTAAATCCGATGGCTTGCCGATTGGGGCGGTTGCCGGTTTTTGCAACATGCTGTTCAAACAGGTCGAGGCCAACAAGGGGCCGGATGCGCCAACCCATGTTGCGGTGATTTTTGATCACTCCGGTAAGACGTTTCGCAATGATTTGTATGATAAATACAAGGCCAACCGCCCCCCTGCGCCCGAAGATTTACGCCCGCAGTTTCCGCTGACGCGGGACGCGACACGGGCGTTTAACATCGCCTGCATCGAGGTTGAGAATTTTGAGGCTGACGACATCATCGCCACGTTGGCCAATCAGGCGCGCGACGCTGGTGGGCGCTGCACCATCATCAGTTCCGACAAGGACATGATGCAGCTGATTGGTGGCGGCGTTGAAATGCTGGATGCGATGAAGAACAAGCGCATCGGGGTTGAGGGCGTTGAAGAAAAATTCGGCGTTGGGCCGGAGCGTGTTGTGGATGTGCAGGCACTGGCCGGCGACAGTGTGGACAACGTGCCGGGGGCGCCGGGAATCGGTATTAAGACGGCCGCGTTGCTGATCAATGAATATGGCGACCTGGATACGTTGCTGGAACGGGCCGGCGAAATCAAACAGCCTAAGCGGCGCGAGTCCTTGATGGATAACGCCGATCTAATCCGCATATCGCGCGATCTGGTGACGCTGGTGCCGGACATGGATCTGGATTTCACGTTGGAGAGTTTGGAGTTGAAAGACCCTGAACCCGAGGCGCTGATGACGTTTTTAACCGAGATGGAATTTCGCACCCTGACCAAACGTGTGGCGGATAAAATGGGTGTCGAGCCGCCCGAGGTGACTGAGGTTGCGGCGGCAGTGGATGCGCCAGATGCGGTGCCGTTCGACGCCGAGAAATACGAGTGGGTCAAGGATATTGACGCCCTGACCAAGTGGATCGCGCGAATTTATGAGCGCGGCTATGTCGCTGTTGATACCGAGACCACGGGGCTGGACACCATGCGGGTTGATCTGGTGGGGATATCGCTTTGTGTTGAGGCGGGCGAGGCCTGTTACATACCGCTGACCCATAAGGAAAGTGCGGGGGACGATCTGTTTGGCTCTGATGCCTTGGCCGAGGGGCAAATGGCGCTGGATGTGGTTTTGACGATGTTGCGGCCGATGTTGGAGGATGAAAGCATCCTGAAAATCGGCCAGAACATGAAATATGACGCCAAGATTTTTGCGCGTGTCGGTATCAATGTTGCGCCGATTGATGACACCATGTTGCTGTCCTATGCGCTGCACGCTGGCCTGCACAATCACGGCATGGATGCGCTGTCCGAGCGGTATCTGGATCATGTGCCGATCCCGATCAAACCGCTGTTAGGGTCGGGTAAATCCATGATCACCTTTGACAAGGTCAAGGTGGAGGATGCGGTGCCCTATGCGGCGGAAGATGCCGATATTACGTTGCGGTTGTGGCAGGTGCTAAAACCGCGTTTGCATGTCGCGCAGGTGACCACCGTTTACGAAACGATGGAGCGCCCGCTGGTGCCGGTTTTGGCGCAGATGGAGATGTATGGCATCAAGGTTGAGCGCGATGTTTTGAGCCGGATGTCCAACACATTCGCGCAGAAAATGGCGGGGCTGGAAGCGGATATTCATGCGCTGGCAGGGCGGCCGTTTAATGTGGGGTCACCCAAACAATTGGGAGAAATCCTGTTCGATGAAATGGGGTTGGAGGGTGGCAAAAAAGGCAAGACCGGTGCTTATGCCACCGGCGCAGATGTGCTGGAAGATTTGGCCGCTGAGGGCCATGACCTGCCGTCGCGCGTGTTGGACTGGCGTCAGTTGAGCAAACTGAAATCGACTTATACGGACGCGTTGCAGGAGCACATCAACCCTGAAACGGGCCGTGTGCACACGTCTTATGTGATTGCGGGGGCCAACACGGGCCGTTTGGCGTCAACGGACCCGAATTTGCAGAATATTCCGGTACGATCAGAGGATGGGCGGCGCATTCGCGAGGCGTTTGTTGCGGATAAGGGTAAGGTTTTGCTGTCTCTTGATTACAGCCAAATCGAGTTGCGGATACTGGCGCATATCGCCAAAATCGACGCGTTGAAAAAGGCGTTTTTCGATGGGCAAGACATTCACGCCATGACCGCGAGCGAGATGTTCGATGTACCGATGGATGAGATGACGCCGGACATTCGTCGTCAGGCCAAGGCGATCAATTTCGGGGTGATCTACGGGATCTCCGGCTTTGGTCTGGCGCGCAATTTGCGGATACCGCGCAAAGAGGCGCAGGGGTTTATCGACCGTTACTTTGAGCGCTTCCCCGGCATTCGGACCTATATGGATGCCACCGTGGAATTCGCCAAAGAGCATAAATATGTCCAAACCCTGTTTGGCCGCAAAATCCATACGCCTGAAATGGGCAGCAAAGGTCCGCGGGCGGGGTTTGCCAAGCGCGCCGCAATCAATGCGCCTATTCAAGGGACGGCGGCTGACATTATTCGCCGCGCAATGATCCGGATGCCCGCCGCAATTGACGGGATGCCCGCAAAGATGCTGTTACAGGTGCATGATGAATTGATCTTTGAGGTCGAAGCGGATGCGGTTGACGAGGTAACCCATGTGGTGCGCGATGTGATGGAGGGGGCCGCGATGCCAGCTGTCAAATTGGACGTGCCGTTGACCGTGGATGCGGGAACGGGCGCGAATTGGGCCGAAGCGCATTAGGTTTATTGCCTGCAGCGCAGGTATTTAGGAAAAGAAGAAGCAACGGTTGGTGCCTTAGGCGTTGATCCAGCCCAGCCCGTCCAATGTGTGGTTTTTCGGGTTGTATTCACCGCTGATCACGCCTTTGTAGTTGTCTTTTTTCAGTTGATCGAAAAAGGCCGGATAGTCGATATCACCGCCGATGGGTTCTGCACGTTCTTCGGCTGCGGCAATCTGGATATGGACTGCGCGATGGCCGTGGGCGTCCCATGTGGCGGGCAAATCACCGGTGATCATATGGGCATGATAGGCGTCAAATTGCAGGCCCAGATTGGGGGCGGCGACTTCGTCTAGAATGTCGGCGGCTTGATCGAAATCATGCAGGAAATAGTCGGGAATATCGGTGTGATTGATCGGTTCGATCGTCAGGCTTTGTTTCGGGGCGTGTGCAGAGGCCCATTTCAGGTTTTTGATGAATGTGGCGCGGGCCACGGCCCCTTTGGCGCGGCCGGCCATGATGTGGATATGGGTGGGTTTTAGCAGATTTGCATAGCGCATGGTGCGTTTGAAATCATATTGAAACCGTTTTTCGCCATTCGGGATCGCCGCATAGCCGCGGTCACCGCCCGCCCAGTTTGGCGGTGGGGTATTGATCAGCGCCAGTTTCAAGTCGTGTTTTATCAAAGCCGAGCGCATTTCCTGCCCTGGGTGATCATAGGGGAACAGAATTTCCACCACGTCAAATCCGGCTTCCTTGGCGGCCTCAAAACGGTCAATGCAGGCATGTTCGGTGAACATCATTGTCAGGTTGGCGCAGAATGTATGCATGTTAAGGCAGCTCGTTGCTGGGGATGATTGGGAAGAAAACGCCACCAGACCAGAGGCCGAACCATCCGTCATGATGCGCGCCGATATCAACAAGGCGATAGAAGCTTTTGCGGTCAATCAATGCCTCAAGATTGCTGCGAACCAGCACGTAAGGTGACGGCTCGCCACTTTTTGGGTCACGGGTCACGCGGATCGGCGTGTCAGGTCCAGCGGCGACAGTATCGCCGACGTTGGTTTCAAAGGTCAGGGTCTGGTCGGCGCCGCTGCCTGTCACCTCAAAATCCTGGCCCACAAAAGGGGCGTCGTCGACGGTGATCCCGACTTTTTCAACGGGGGTGACGAGGAAATAGTCGTCCCCGTCACGGCGCAGGATGGTGGAAAAAAGTCGCACCAATTCAGGCCGCCCGATCGGGGTGCCAAGATAGAACCAGGTGCCATCCCGCGCGATACGCATATCCAGATCGCCGCAAAATTCGGGATTCCATAGATGCACAGGCGGCAATCCGCCCTTTGAAGCGTTACGCGCCGCTGTTGCGAGGCTTTCCGCTGATGCCTTCACGATCTTTTCATCATTCATAGCGTTTGCCGTTTGAATCCTATGCTGTTTACCCGTTTAATACTGTCATAACCGTGTTAAGGGAGAGTTGTCATGGATAAAGCTGAAAATTTGGTTGCCGAGATCGAGGCGCTGGGCGCAAAACTGGCCAGCGCCAAGACCATGATCGCCCATCGGTTTATTGGCCAGACCCGTGTCGTGGACTTGACGTTAAGTGCGTTGTTATGTGGCGGGCACGGTCTGTTGATCGGCTTGCCCGGCCTTGGCAAGACGCGTTTGGTCGAGGCGCTGTCGACGGTAATGGGGCTTGATGGCGCGCGGATACAATTTACACCTGATTTGATGCCCGCCGATATTCTGGGCTCGGAAGTGTTGGATGAGGGCGCAGATGGCGCGCGGGCGTTTCGGTTCATTGAAGGGCCGGTTTTTTGTCAGCTTTTGTTGGCGGATGAGATCAACCGCGCCTCGCCACGGACCCAATCGGCGTTGTTGCAAGCGATGCAGGAAAAGCAGGTTTCCATTGCAGGCAAAGAGCGTGATTTGGGTGCACCATTCCACGTTTTGGCCACCCAAAACCCGATTGAGCAGGAAGGCACCTATCCGTTGCCAGAAGCACAGTTGGACAGGTTTTTGGTGCAGATTGATGTGGAGTATCCGGATCGAGACACGGAAAAAGCCATTATCTTGGCCACCACTGGCGTTGAGGATGGCGAGGTTTCCAACGTGTTTACGGCGGCTGAATTGCTGGCGGCGCAGACCTTGTTGCGCCGGATGCCGGTTGGAGATGCAGTGCTAGAACTGATCCTTGATCTGGTGCGGGCGTGCCGTCCGGAAGATGAGCTGGCCAGCGATATGGTGCGCGAAAATGTATCATGGGGGCCGGGGCCACGAGCTGCGCAAGCCTTGATGTTGATGGTGCGGGCGGCGGCGTTGCTGGATGGGCGATTGGCGCCGACGGTGGATGACGTGATGGATATGGCTGCTCCGGTGTTGAGGCATCGGATGGCCCTGTCGTTTGCCGCCAAGGCGCGCGGTGAAACGCTGGGAAATTTGATCGAGTCCGTGGTGGCCCAAGTGGCCAAAGGTGAGGCGGCCGCGTGACAACGCCCGCCGCCCTAAGACGCCGATCTGCCGAACTGGCGGGGGCGTTGCCGCCGCTGTTGGCGGATGCTGAACGCTTGGCTGCGATGATCTTGCTGGGCGAGCATGGGCGGCGACATTCCGGCATGGGGGATGAGTTTTGGCAGTACCGTGTGGCTGTGGATGGCGACGAGGCGCGGCAGATTGACTGGCGGCGTTCTGCCAGATCGGATGTGCATTTCATCAAACAAAAGGAATGGCAGGCGGCGCAATCGGTGATGCTTTGGGTGGATGGGGCGGCCTCGATGGCGTTCGCGTCCGCTAAGGATTTGGTCACCAAGGGTGAACGGGCGCGGGTTCTGGCGCTGGCGGCGGCTGTGTTGCTGGTGCGGGGCGGCGAGCGGGTCGGATTGACCAGCAGCGCCAACCCGCCGCGCACGGGGCAAGGGCAACTATTGCGGATGGCGCAGGAATTGACGGATGCGGATGAAGGCGCGGATTTTGGCCACCCCGAGACCCACGGGATGCGGCCCAACACACGGGCGGTTTTCATCTCGGATTTTATGGGTGATTTCGAGGGCGTAAAAGCGGCGCTGACGCAGGCAGCGGATCGCGGCGTGAAGGGCGCGCTGCTGCAAGTGTTGGACCCTCAAGAGGAAGCGTTTCCCTTTGATGGGCGCACCATATTCGAGAGCATGGCCGGCACCGTTCGCCATGAAACCCTAAAGGCGGGTGATCTGCGAGACCGTTATTTGCAACGCTTGGCTGAACGCAAGGCGGCGTTGGCGGATTTGGCGCATTTGACGGGGTGGCAGTACAATTGCCATCATACAAATGACGCGCCACGGGTTGCTTTGACCTGGCTTTATCATGCGTTGGAGCGGCGGCACTGATGTTCACTTTGGGCCCATTTGGATTCACCGCGCCTTGGCTGTTGTTGGGGTTGGTCGCCTTGCCGATCCTGTGGATATTGCTGCGCGCTGTGCCGCCGGCCCCGATCAAGCGGCGGTTCCCAGGGGTGGCGTTGCTGTTGGGGCTGTCGGATGACGAGGTCCATGCAGACAAAACGCCGTGGTGGTTGATGCTGCTGCGCATGGTGGCGCTGGCGGCGGTGATCGTCGGGTTTGCCGGGCCGATCTTGGGCCCCAAGGACGAGACCATGAGCAATGGGCCGTTGTTGATTGTGGCCGATGGGACATGGGCGGATGCGCGTGATTGGACGATGCGTCAGGACCGGATTTCGGGGTTGCTGGAGGAGGCGTCGCGGGCGGGGCGCGTTGTTTCTGTGGTGGTTTTGACGGATTTGCCAGCAGGCGAGATGCAGTTTTTGGCAGCGGATGTGTGGCAGACCCGTTTGGCGGGATTGACGCCGCGTGCATGGGAGCCGACGCGCGCGGATGTGGCCGTCTGGGCAGATGGATTTGGCACACAAGCCTTTGATACCTATTGGTTGTCGGATGGTTTGGCCCGCGAGGGGCGCGAAATCTTGATTGAAGCCTTTGAAGCCAAGGGCAATTTGACAGTGATGCAAACGCCAAAGGCTGTGGTTGGGTTGAAACCTGTGATGATCAAAGATGGTGCGTTGCAGATCGCGGCGCTGCGCAGTGATGCGACAGGTGATGCGGCGCTGAGCGTTGCGGCGATCGGGTTGGACCCTGTTGGGATCGAGCGTGAATTGGCGCGGGTTGATCTGGCATTTTTGGCGGGCGAGGCACAGGCTGAAACGGCCCTGAGCCTGCCGCCCGAATTGCGCAACAGAGTGTCGCGTTTTGCCGTGCGGGGGATCAACTCGGCAGGAGCAGTGGCGTTGACAGATGATGGTTTGCGCCGCCGCGAGGTCGCATTGATCGCGCCTCATGATGCGCGTGAGGGGCTGCAACTGCTGTCACCTTTGTACTATTTGAACCAAGCGTTGGAGCCATCGGCGGACCTGATCAAAGGCGGGTTGGAGGACGTGTTGCCGGCTAAGCCCGATGTGATCATTTTGGCCGATGTGGCCAAGTTGACTGTCAGTCAAACCGAGGGTTTGATCGACTGGGTCGAGGCCGGTGGATTGCTGGTGCGGTTTGCGGGCACACGGATGGCGGCGAGTGATTTGAGCCGCAATGTGGAGAACGCTCTGATGCCGGTCCGCTTGCGGGCAGGGGGGCGCACGGTGGGTGGCGCGATGAGTTGGGGGCAACCAAAAGCGCTGCAAGCGTTCCCTGAAACGTCACCGTTTTTCGGGCTGGACGTTCCCGCAGATGTGACTGTGACATCGCAAGTTGTGGCCCAGCCGGACCCGAACCTTGCCGGACGGGTGATTGCGGCACTGGCTGACGGCACGCCACTGGTCACGCGCAAGGAATTGGGGCTGGGACAGGTGGTTTTGTTCCACGTCACCGCCAACGCGGAGTGGTCTAGTCTGCCGTTATCCGGCCTGTTCGTTCAGATGTTGGAACGTCTGGCGATCTCCTCGCATCAAGGGGTGTTGAGTGACGAGGATTTGGCCGGAACCACATGGGCGCCGGTGCGTCTGCTGGACGGGTTCGGACAATTGGCGGATGCGGGTTTGATGGCCGGTGTTGCGGGCGAAGATTTGGCAGGGGGCGTGGTCACTGCGGACATGCCACCTGGTGTTTACCAGAACGACAAGCGCCGTGTGGCGGCGAACGCAGTGGGCAGCGATACCAGTTTGGCTGTGGCAAAGTGGCCCGCGAGCGTCGTCGTTGAGGGGCTGTCGATTACACGCGAAACCTTGTTGAAAGGCTGGTTTTTGACCGCTGCTTTGGTGTTGTTGATGTTGGATATTTTGGCATCCCTTTGGTTGTCGGGGCGCTTGCGGGGACCGCGCAGCACGAGCGTTTCGGCGTTGGTTGCGCTGGTCATGATCATGCCCGAGAGTGCAAAGGCGCAGTCGGATGATTTTGCAATTGATGCCACGGCCGAGGTCGTTTTGGCCCATGTTATCACGGGCGACACAGCCGTTGACGCGGTCGCACAAGCGGGGTTGATGGGCTTGTCGGACGTTCTGTATCGGCGCACCACAATTGAGCCTGCTAACCCGATTTCGATTGATCTGGAAACGGACGAGTTGGCGTTTTTCCCGTTCTTATACTGGCCGATTGTGGCCAGCCAACCGCTGCCCTCGCCTGAGGCCTATGCCAAATTGAACCGCTATTTGCGGGGCGGTGGCATGATCATGTTTGATACCCGCGACGGTGACATTGCAGGGTTTGGAACCGGTACCACGGCGGAGGGGCGCAAGCTGCAACAATTGGCGTTGGGGCTGGATATTCCGGCGCTTGAACCGCTGCCGCAAGATCATGTTTTAACGCGCAGTTTCTATCTGCTGCAGGATTTTCCGGGCCGTCATGTGGGCCGCCCTGTTTGGGTGGAAGCCGCCCCCGCGGACGCCGTTCGCGCCGAGGGGATGCCGTTTCGCAACCTGAATGATGGCGTGACGCCGGTGATCATCGGAGGCAATGATTGGGCCGCGGCATGGGCTGTGGAAAGTGGCGGCAATTTCATGTTTCGGGTCGGGCGTGGCTACACAGGCGAGCGCCAACGCGAGATTTCGTATCGGTTCGGGGTGAACCTGTTGATGCATGTTCTGACCGGCAATTATAAATCGGATCAGGTGCATGTGCCTGATCTGTTGGATCGGTTGAACCAATGAGCGGATCCATTCTGTTTTCCCCGATTGTCGCATGGCCGATTTTGGCGGTTTTGACCGTTGTTGTTCTGGGCTTCATTGCGTTTGCGATCTGGCGTGGATTGGCGGGTTGGGTTTTGCGCGGTTTTGCGGCCGTGGTGTTGCTGGCGGCGCTGGCAAACCCGTCGTTGCAGCAGGAAGACCGCGATGCGCTGGACGATATTGTGTTGTTGGTGGTTGACGAAAGCGCCAGCCAAAAGATCAGTGATCGGGAGGTGCAAACGGCCAGTGCAGTGAGCGAAATGACGGCCCGCATTAACGCGCGCCCGAACACCGAATTGCGCGTGGTGACGGTGGCTGACGCGGATGGAGATGGCGGTACATTGTTGATGGGCGCCTTGACCGAGGCCTTGGCCGACATCCCGCAGTCACGGATTGCAGGGGTGTTATTGGTGACGGACGGGCAGGTGCATGATGTTGATCTGGCTCCGCTGATCACCGCACCCGTGCACAACATTTTGACGGGGCATGAAACCGATTGGGATCGGCGGTTGAGCGTTAAGAACGCCCCCGGCTTTGCGATCCTTGGCGAAGAGGTTGTGTTGACCCTGCGGATCGAGGATCAGGGTGCGGTTCCGGTCGCGGCGGGGTCTGTATCGGCGTTGCAAATCGCGATTGATGGCGGTGTGCCGCAGAGTTTCAATGTGCCGGTTGGCAAGGATATCGAGCTGCCCGTTACGTTGCCGCATGGTGGTATGAATGTGATCCAATTCACCGTGCCGCAAGGCGAGGGTGAGCTGACAAACCGCAACAATATCGCTGTGGTGCAGATCAACGGGGTGCGCGACCGGTTGCGGGTGTTGCTGGTGTCAGGCGAACCGCATCCGGGGGAACGCACATGGCGCAATCTGTTGAAGTCGGACAGCGCGGTTGATCTGGTGCATTTCACGATTTTACGCCCGCCTGAAAAACAGGATGGGGTGCCGGTTTCGGAACTGTCACTGATCGCCTTTCCGGTGCGCGAGTTGTTCATTGATAAAATCGACAGTTTTGATTTGATCATATTCGATCGCTATAAACGGCGCGGGATTTTGCCGGGTGTTTATCTGGATTCGGTGCGTGATTATATTGAGCAAGGCGGCGCTGTTATGGTGGCGGCGGGGCCTGATTTTGCATCAGCGGACAGTTTGTATCATTCGGTTTTGGCGGATGTTTTGCCAGCCGAGCCCACGGCGCGCGTGTTGGAACAAGGGTTTAAGCCGATGGTGTCCGAGATTGGCGAACGTCATCCGGTGACCGAAGGGTTGCAAGCCTTTGCGCCTGAAGGTGATGATGAGGACGGCGATGAAACTGACCCGAACTGGGGCCGCTGGATGCGCCAGATCGAGGTCGAGGCCATATCCGGTGATACGGTGATGACGGGGATCGACGCGCGTCCTTTGTTGGTGCTGGATCGCGTGGGTGAGGGGCGCGTGGCCCTATTGGCCTCTGATCAATCTTGGCTGTGGGATCGTGGTTTCGAGGGTGGCGGCCCGCAATTGGAATTGCTGCGTCGATTGGCGCATTGGATGATGAAGGAACCAGAGCTGGAGGAGGAAGCCCTATGGGCCGAGGCCCGTGGTCAAAGCATGACGATTATCCGCCGCACGTTGGGGGAGACTGTGGGTGATGTCGAGGTGACAGGGCCGGATGGCGCGGTGGTGGTTGTGCCGCTGAAGCAAGTCAATCCGGGGCGGTATGAGGCCGAGTTCCAAGGGCCGCAGATTGGTCTATATCGTTTGACTGACGGGGCGCAGGACGCGGTGATTGCGCTGGGGCCATCGGCACCGCGCGAGTTTGAGGAAACCGTGGCAGATGTTGAAAAACTGATGCCAGTGGTTGCGCTGATGCGTGGTGGTGTGTTTTCGATTGAGGACGGTATGCCAAACCTGCGCAATGTGCGCGCAGGTCGTCCGGCGGCGGGACGTGGTTGGTTGGGTTTGACCCCGCGCGAGGCCTATTTGACGGCGGATGTTACGTTGACATCGCTGTTGCCAGCCTGGTTGACTTTGTTGTTGGCCGCAATGCTGTCGGTTGGTGCTTGGCTGCGTGAAGGGCGTCGGTAGCCTAGGGGGTGAGCGTGACCTCGAATGTCTCTTTTGCCCAACCATCGACCAGACAATGAGCCCGCACAAAGACGGTTTTGGTTCCTTCAGGAAGGGTGATGCCACTGACAGAACGGGTGAAGGGTTGTTCGTGCTCATGCGGGTGGGCCAGCAACCGATAGCCTAGGCGATTGCCGTCAGCGTCCAGCACCTCCCAACCATCCGCGTAGTGGTCCCAACCGCTGTCAGGATGGGACAGGGTGACGGCAAAGTTCCATTCGCCATTGAGGACCTTGGCGCTGACGCTCTCAATCACAGGATCATCGGCCCATGCGGGCAGGGGCAGCAGCATTAGGGCGAGGGCGAGGTTTTTCATCACAAGGCTCCTTGGTTTGAAGCAGCATGTCAGGGTGCGTCGTGGTTGTCGCGTCACGATGATGTGAGGTTTAGGCCGCATTCAGCGCGTAACCGAAACCGCGCACGGTGCGGATTTGGGATTTGCCGCTGGTTTTCGATAGGGCATTTCGCAAACGGCCAATATGGACATCAACGGTGCGAGTTTCCAGATCGGCCGAGATACCCCAAACCATATCGAGCAGTTGTTCACGGGAGAAAACCCGTTCGGGGCTTTGCATCAATGTGGCCAGCAGGCGGAATTCGACAGGGCCGAGGTCGATGGCCTTGCCTTGGCTGCTGACCTTGTGTTTCACAAGATCAAGTTCGATCACGCCAACCGACAGTTTTTGTTCGACAATGCTGGCGGTGGGCCGACGCAGGGCGCTGTGGATACGGGCGATCAGTTCTTTGATCGAATAGGGCTTGGTGATGTAGTCATCCGCGCCGATGTCCAACCCGCGCACTTTGTCGCGTTCCTCGGAGCGGGCGGTCAGCATGATGACCGGCACCTCACGCGTTGCTTTGGCGCGGCGCAATTGGCGACAGATTTCGACGCCGGATAGATTTGGCAACATCCAGTCCAGCAAGATTAGATCGGGCGGGTCCTCAATGGCGGCCTCAAGGCCTTCTTGACCGTCCATTTCAACCCGTAGATCGAAGCCGTGTTGCTGTAGATTAAAGCGCAGGATTTCGACCTGCGAGGGTTCGTCCTCGATAACCAGAATTCTTGGGGTAACGATGCTCATTATTTGTCCAGTCGAAGGTCGGCAGGGTCAACAGAGGCTTTCAAATCCTCGCCAGTTACGATTTGGTGCACATAACGGGCAATGTTACAGATGTGATCGCCAATGCGCTCAAAATTACGCGCTATCAGGGTTAAATGGATCAAGCTTTCTGCATTATCGGGGGTTTTTGAGAGGGTTTCAACAACCGTTTGCACAGCATTTTTGTAGATCGCGTCCACGTCTTTGTCTTGGTCGCGGATTTGCTCGGCAAGTTCAATGTCGGCGGTTGCATAGGCCACCATCACGTCCTCCAGCATGGACTGCACGTTCGCGCTCATTTGTGTGATCATGTCCAAGACGGCATCTGCGCGCGGGGCGCTGTGGATGATATGAGCGCGCTTGGCGGTCGATTTGGCGTGATCGCCAATGCGCTCCAGTTCACCCGAGATGTTGATTGGCGCAAGGGTTTGGCGCAGGTCCAGTGCGACGGGTTGGCGGCGCACGATCAGAATTTCCGCGCGATCGTGAACGTCTTTGTTCAACCCATTGATAATGCGATCATACGTTCTGATCCTGTCGACTTCGGATTTGTCATAGGACAGCAAAACGGCCGTGGCGTCGTTGACTTGCAGGCCCACCAAACCGCCCATTTCAATGATGGTGGCTTTGATTTTTTCAAGGTTTGCGTCGAATTTCTTGACGATATGTTCGTTTTCCATGTGCGGGTCCTAACCTATGCGTCCGGTGATGTAGTTTTGCGTGCGCTCATCTGTGGGGTTGGTGAAAATCGACTTTGTTTCACCATATTCGACCAAGGATCCAAGGTGGAAAAATGCAGTGCGTTGCGACACGCGGGCGGCTTGCTGCATCGAGTGGGTGACGATGACGATGGTGTAATCCTTGCGCAGATTGTCGATGAGTTCTTCGACCACGGCGGTGGCGATCGGGTCCAGCGCCGAGCAGGGTTCGTCCATCAAAATGACTTTGGGTTTGATGGCAATGGCCCGCGCGATACAGAGGCGTTGTTGTTGGCCACCGGACAGTGAGTTGCCCGGATCGTCGAGGCGATCTGCGACTTCGTCCCAAAGCCCTGCACTGCGCAGGCTCCATTCGACACGGTCTTGCATTTCGGTTTTCGAGGTGGTGATTTTGTGAATCTTCAACCCGTAGGCGACGTTTTCAAAGATTGATTTTGGAAACGGATTTGGTTTTTGAAACACCATGCCGACTTGGGCGCGCAGGGCGACGACATCGACGGCGGGGGCATAAATATCTTGGCCCGCGATTTTCATATCGCCCGAGATGCGGCAGGACGGGATCAGGTCGTTCATGCGATTGATGGCGCGCAGGAACGTGGATTTGCCGCAACCTGAGGGGCCGATGAAGGCGGTGACTTTGTTGGGGAGGATATCCAGATCAATATTATGGATGGCCTGTTTGGTGTCGTAGAAAATATCAACACCGCGTGCAGTGATTATTGGATCAGTCATGATCAAAACCTTGTTTCAAGTTTGCGACGCAGCAGGATGGCGATCAGGTTCATGCTGATCAGGAAGATCAACAAAACGATGATGGCGGCGGCGGTTTTTTCGGTGAATGCGCGTTCGGGGCTGTCGGCCCAGAGGAATATCTGCACAGGGAGAGCGGTTGCGGGCTCCAAGATCGAGTCCGGAATATCGACGATGAAAGCCACCATGCCAATCATCAGCAGGGGCGCTGTTTCACCCAAGGCCTGTGCCATGCCGATGATTGCGCCGGTCAACATGCCGGGCATGGCGACGGGGAAGACGTGGTGAAATACGGCCTGAACCGGGCTTGCACCCAACGCCAGCGCCGCCTCTTTGAACGAGGGGGGCACCGAGCGCAGCGCGGCGCGGGCCGCGATGATGATGGTGGGCAGGGTCATAAGCGCCAGCACCATGCCGCCGACCAAGGGCGAGGAACGGGGCAAGCCCATGTAGCCCAAGAAGATCGACAGGCCCAGCAGGCCGAACACGATGGACGGCACAGCGGCCAGATTGTTGATGTTGACCTCGATCAGGTCGGACAAACGATTGGCTGGCGCGAATTCTTCGAGGTAGATTGCAGCCCCGATGCCGATGGGGAAGGACAAGGCGAAACACACGGCGAGCGAGTAGAGCGAGCCGACGAGGGCGCTGAGGATACCGGCGATTTCAGGTTCGCGGCTGTCGCCCCCTGTAAGGAAGTTCCAGTTGGCGACACGACGCAGTTGGTTATTTGCTTGTAGGGCATTGATCCAGACGACCTCTTTGTCGGAAATCTGACGTTGATTTTGTGGCAAGGTGATGTCGATTTTGCCGCGCAGATAAAGGTCCAGATCATCAGAGGCTGTGAGCCAGAGCGTTTGTGTGCTGCCCAAGAGGTCAGGATCTTTGGCGACTAATTTGGCGGCCTCAAAGCTGCCCTCGGGGCTGACCAAATTGTAGAGCGCTTTTTTCTCACGGCGGCTGGTCACGTCAGGGAACATGTCGCGCAGACCGGATTTGACCAAGCGTCCGTAGCTGGCGCTGGCGGGGTCGGTTGGGTCGACATTTTCGGCGCCTAAATCAACCTGCACGGCAATTTGTGTTTGGCGCAGCGTACCGCTGGCAGTGAGGGTGATCGAACCGACCATCAAGGCCAAGAACATCAGCGATATAGCGATGGCGGAGCGGCCAACCCACTTGAACCGTTTCTCGGCACGGTGACGACCGGCAAGGCCGAAGCCTGCCTTTTTGGTGAGATCAATCATATTGTTCCTGATATTTCCGCACGATGTGCAAAGCGACGACATTGATGCAAAGGGTGATGCCAAAGAGGAAGAGCCCAAGTGCAAAGGCGGATAGGGTTTTGGCGCTGTCAAATTCCTGATCGCCCGTCAAAAGGGCAACGATTTGCACGGTGATTGTGGTGACGGCATCCAGTGGGTTCAGCGTTAGTTTGGCGGCCATGCCAGCAGCCATCAACACGATCATGGTTTCGCCAATGGCGCGCGAGGCGGCCAGCAACAGCGAGCCAGATATCCCGGGCAGGGCGGCAGGCAAAACCACACGCCGGATGGTTTCGGATTGGGTTGCGCCCATGCCCAAAGAGGCGTCGCGCAGGGATTGTGGCACCGAATTTATGACGTCATCCGACAAAGACGAGATCAGCGGTACGATCATGATGCCCATGACGATGCCCGCCGCGAGCGCGCTTTCAGACGCGACTTCTAGCCCCATCTGATTCCCTGTCATGCGGATGAAAGGTGCCAATGTGAGGGCGGCGAAAAAGCCGTAAACCACGGTCGGGATGCCGGCGAGGATTTCCAAGCCTGGCTTGATCCAAGCGCGGGCGCTTTTGGAGGAATATTCGGATAGGTACACAGCTGATGTCAGTCCAAGCGGCGTGGCGACGATCATGGCGATGGCGGAAATCAACAAGGTGCCATTGATCAGGGGCAGGATGCCAAAGCTGCCACCAGAGCCGACTTGATCAGCGCGAATGGCGGTTTGTGGGCTCCATTCCAGACCGAACAGGAAATTGCTTAAGGGGACCTTGCCGAAAAACTGAATGGTTTCAAAAATAAGGGAAAGCACGATGCCGACGGTGACCAAAATCGCCATGCCCGCGGCGGCGGCAAGGAGAACGATGACGATCCGATCAAACCACATTGGGCGCACCGGCGTCGAGATGTTAAAGGATTGATCAGACATGCGATCTAACTTTCAAAAGGAGAGATGCTCTGGGCCGAGCGGGGGCAGGCCCAGAGCAAAGGGTGCTACATATCAAGCAGGGAAAGTCCGTTGATTTTAGCAGCCCAAGCCTCGCGTTCCTTTGCGGACAGCGGGATCAGGCCTTTGTCAGCCAGATAACCTTCGTCCCCCCAAGTGTCCTCATTCGTGAACTCGGATAGGAACTCGGCAATGCCAGGCACTTCGCCGACATGAGATTTTTTCACGTAGAAGAACAAAGAGCGGGCAATCGGGTAGTTGCCAGCGGCGATTTCTTCGAATTCAGCGGAAACACCGTTGACGACAGAACCTTGGACAACATCACCATTTTGCTCAAGAAAGCTGTAGCCAAAGATGCCGAATGCGGCGGGGTTGGCTTGCAGTTTTTGCACGATCAGATTGTCGTTTTCACCGGCTTCGATGTAGGCACCGTCTTCGCGCAATGTGTGACACAAAGCTTTGTAGGCTGATTTGTCTTCCTTTTTCAGGGCTTTGATCCAGTCAAAAGTCTTACAGCCACCTTCCATCGCCAATTCGGCAAAGGCGTCGCGTGTACCGGATGTTGGTGGTGGGCCAAGCACTTCGATTTTGACAGCCGGTAGATCGGCGTTCACTTCGTTCCACATTTTATATGGGTTTGGCATGGTGCCGCCGTCACCGTTTGGCACGTCCTTGGCCAGCGCCAGGAAAAGTTCGCGCAAAGAGACGTTCAACTGGTCAGCCTCAATCGAGTTGGCCAGTACGATGCCGTCAAAACCGATCGTGGCCTCAACGATTTCGGTCACACCGTTTGACGCACACAATTCTACTTCGCTGGATTTGATCCGGCGCGACGCGTTTGTGATGTCAGGGGTGTCGAGGCCAGTGCCTGCACAGAACAATTTCAAACCGCCGCCCGAGCCAGTGCTTTCAACGACGGGTGTTTTAAAATCGGTCGACTTGCCAAAGCGTTCAGCCACGGTTGTCGAGAATGGAAATACTGTGGAGGAACCCACGATTTGAATTTGGTCCCGCGCGATTGCAGGGGCCGCGATAGCCAGCAGCGCGGCTGCGGCGGTAAGGGTGGTACGGACAGACATTTATCGTCTCCTGTTAAGAATAAGCGCCCCGTATTGGGCACCCCCTGTGTCAGTCAGGAACGATTCAGCTTTATGACGGTTGGGTAACAGCTTTATGACAGAGCGGATTAATCCGCAGCGGCTAGCGGCAGATAAATCGTGAATGTTGACCCTTGGCCCAGAACGCTGTCGATCACCAGCTCACCGCGATGTCGCACCAGGATGTGTTTGACGATGGCTAATCCCAAACCTGTGCCACCCAAATTGCGTGAACGGCTTTTGTCGACGCGGTAAAAGCGTTGGGTCAGGTTGGGAATTTCTGCGGCGGCAATCCCATCACCATCGTCCTTTATGGCAATCATCAGCGCGTCTTGACCCAGCGGGTTGCCGTCACGTTCGACACGGGCGGTCAGGTTGATTTCTCCGCCTTGGCGGCTGTAATGGATTGCGTTTTCTAGCAGATTGATCAGCACACGGATCAGGTCATCCTGTCGCCCCATCACATCGGGTAGTTTTGGGGCAATGTCTGCGATGAGCGTTTTCTGGTGTTTCTTGGCCGTTGCCGAAACAGTGCTCAGGGCTTGATCAATGACAGACCCTATTTCGACCTTGTTTTTGAGGGAACGCCGTTGTTTGGCCTCGACTTGGGACAGGGACAACAAGTCGGACACCAGATTGGTCATGCGGGTGACTTCGCGCCCCATAAGATCCAGAAACCTTGTGCGGACAGCAACATCTTCAACTGCTGGGCCTTGCAGGGTTTCGACAAAGCCGGAAATGGCGGTGAGTGGCGAGCGGATTTCATGGCTGACGTTGGCGACAAATTCGACGCGCATGGTTTTCAAATCGTTTGACAGGGTGCGGTCTTCAAATGTCATCAACGCGACAGGGGAGGCATGACCCCCCAATGTGCCAATGTTTTTGATTGTAACGGTGTAATCCGAGCGATACCCTGCTTTGGGTTTGACTTTGGTCTTTGAGGGTTGGCCGGATTCCAAGGTGGATTTCAGGTGTTCTTTCAACCCGTCGACGCGTTCTAAAAAATCTGCGAACCCACCTTCATGGCCTATACCGTCAAAGGCATGGTCCGCTAGTGAATTGACGGCAAGAATCTCAAGGTTTGCATTCACCGCAATGACCGGCAGGGCCAGGCCTTCGATGATTTTTTTAGCCTCGTTCATGTCGTTCTCCGTGAAAACCTGTAGCCAAGTTATCGGCGCAATGTGACAGGCCTGTGATGTGAATGCTAGACCATCACGCTGCGCGAATGGGAGGCAAATTCACGGCGCCACAAGATCAGCACGGTGAAGGCCGTGGCCATAATCAATGGGGTTGCGCCCAGCAACCAGGCCAGCGCCCCCAGCGCAAAATAGATAGACCGCAGCCCGTTGTTATAGCTGCGTGCCGCTGTGATGTTAATTTCGGCCGCTTTGGCTGCGAGGGGTAGGCAAGTGGGGTCGGTGACGTCATTGGGC
>Ga0209633_10001643_pt1 | contig 22611 bp, 22 predicted proteins | sample Cruoilmetagenom1_FD_187290 | JGI IMG/M metagenome (GOLD analysis project Ga0209633, IMG submission 187290) | Oil polluted marine microbial communities from Coal Oil Point, Santa Barbara, California, USA - Sample 1 (SPAdes) (version 2) | ecosystem: Environmental > Aquatic > Marine > Oil seeps ... | reverse complement strand
GTTTACAGAGTTAAAAGTTAAACTACCTGTATTCACATCTACCCCTTTTAAATTTCCAATACTTTGATAAAAAGAAGGTGCAGAAGCATTTTTTATATCTCTTACGTCCATTCTTTCTATGGTTACCGGAGATTCTCTAATACTTTCAGGCGTTCTAGATGCAGAAATCACAACTTCATCTAAATTCGTTTCAGATTCTGCTAAAACTACATCTATTTTTTGGTTACTTTCAGTAACTTCAAAAGTTTGCGTCAAATATCCTAAAAGAGAAACAGCTATTTTAAAGGGGGGGGCATCTTCAACTTGCAATGTGTAATTGCCATCAAAATCTGTTGTAGTACCAATAGCTTTCCCTTCAATTTTAACATTTGCTCCTGGTATTACCTGCTCACTTTTAGAATCAGTTACCGTACCTGTAATAATGGCTTGTGACCACATAGTAGCACTAATAAAAAAAGCAAATACAATAGTAAAAATTTTATACATCATGTTTAATTATTTGGATTAATATAGTCGCAAAATACAATTTTTTTTAAATAATCATTATGAAATTGCAAATTTTAAGTGTATTTTTTTGCTAAGAACTCATCTTAACTTCTCGTATTTAACCGAAAATGTAATAAAATTTACACAAATGAGGCTCTTTTTGAAGATTATTGCATTGCTACAACAAAATAAGCAACAAAAATATGAGCTGACTTTAGCCATTTTTTAGGAAATAGAACAAATCAAAATGAGTTCTAGATTAATATTTTATTATCTTTTTGGCTATTTTAGCAAATCCTTTTTGAATATTCAATATATAAACACCAGAACTTAAATTGTTCAGATTTAATTCTTTTGTAAAAGTAGTCGTCTGGTTTGTATATTTATTATAAATAATTTCTCTTCCTCTAAGGTCATATATAGAAATTAACACATCATCAGGAGTATCAGTTTCTAAAGAAATTTGAATTCTATCATTAAAAGGATTTGGATAAATAGTAAGTTGACGAAATGAAAAATCTTCTACCGCACTTGTTTGATTGGTTTGACAAAGCTCAATAGACCAATCATTTATTGTCCCTAAATCTCCTGCAGAATTATCAACCACCTTTAAAACCCAATCGCCTTGAGAAGAACTCCCATTAAAAGCAGACAATAAACTCATAGGCTTTGTACTACCTGAAATTGCAGGTATTGAATTATTACAAACTGATGTTGTTGCTTCATCGTCAAATAGTGCATTAATGTTTTTTCTCTGCACACCTGCAGACCCACAACTCCTATCATAAACTAATGTTTCTTCACCATTTGGTGCTTTCAAATAAATTTGCAAATCCCACAACCAAGAGTGTGTTATATCAATATTTAAATTCACATCAGATACTACAAAATCATCAGATACATTGATAGTCGACAAAACTCCGGTAGGGTTAGCATCTGGAACTGTTTTAGGAATATCTGTAGCTTGATAGGTTGTACACGTAGTTTCAAAAGATCCTATAGATATATTATTAGTATTAATAGCAAAGAAAATATTACCAACTGCCTGAACCATTACTCTAACATTAGGAGAAGGGTTATTTGGCACAATAATACTCTCTGAACCATCATTTGGTGTGTTAGAAGCTAAAACTATCGGAAAAGTTAAGCCTCCGTCTGTAGACATTAAAATATTAACATTACTTTCGTTAATTCCATTAGCATCAGTACCAGCGACATCCCAAGTAATGGTTTCAGTATCATTTTCTGTCCATGATATATCCACTGTATTTTGAGAAGTTACCAAAAATGGTCCAGCCTGATCATTTATAGTTATTTGAGTATTATCTACTCCAGTTTCTCCTTCACCATTCACATAATCTCTAACAGTTAAAGAAAAATCTATCGTTCTTGAAACACTAGGCAAGACTTCCCAAATTGTAGCACCTCCCATAGTTAGGCTTGACAAATTCGGAAAATACCTATTCTTTTCAACAGTTGGTGGAAATGATCTGAAAATTGCCCCAACAGTTTGTGTTGATGAAGGTGGAATTTGTATACCTGAAACTTCATTATTAATTTGCTCCCAACAATAGGTCAAAGCATTACCATCAGCATCAAAGCCTTGTCCCTTTAATACAAAAGGTGTAGATTTTGGTATAATAAAATCATTTCCAGCATTAGCATTTGGCAGATTCAAATTGGTATTGAAATTTGAAACTGTTGCACATTGACCACTACCCGTTGAAATATTACTTAAAATTTCAGTAATACTAACGATATGAAAATAAGCATCACTACTACTTTGAACATTCTGTGGAGCACACAAACTAGCATAAGCCATAATTGTTGAACCACTACCTGGTTCAACAGCTGTAGCATTATTCCTATTCGCTCCTGAACAATTACCAGATGTACCATTAAAAGTGTGATTGGCACCAAATTGATGCCCCATTTCATGAATTACAAAATCGATATCAAAACCATCGCCTACAGGAGCTTCAGAACCTGTAACTCCACCTGCTTTTGACGTAGTACAAACAGATGCTAAATTTGCAACACCTCCACCACCTGTACTAAACACATGCCCTATATCATAATTTGCACTACCAATAATAGCATTAACCGTAGTTTTATTTTGACTTAGCATTGCTGATCCATCATCATTAGTAAAGGGGTCACTACCTGAATCTGATTCTAAAAAAATCAATTGATCATTATTAGCAACCAATTGCATTGTTAAAGCTACATCACGCTCAAAAATAGGATTGACTCTACTCATAGTCACTGCAATAGCAGACAAGACTGCATTTACTTTATCACTTCTACTACTTGACGCATTCAAACCTGCCGCAGCAATATGATAACTCGAATATTCTTCTGTTGTAGCAATTGCCAATCTGAAAGTCCGCAATTTTAAATCGTGTACCAAAGAACTTTTAAAGTCCCTTTTTATTTTAGAAGTTAAAGATGAATTTTCAGTTAAACACGCTAACTTATTATTGGTTGTAGCATCCTTTTTATAATAAACACTATACTTCTTTCTATCTTCAGTATACGGATCAATATACATTGTTCCCTTTTTAGGGGATAAAATCATTGCATATAAACCTAAGCTATTTGTAGTAAAATGTATTGAAGATAATTTATTATCTACACCTTGCCCTGCATAGGTTTTTATTGTAGGAAACTTTTTAGCTAAATCAGGATGTAAAACAGAAGTCTCATACACCGCATATTTTAAAAGCTTACCATCTGCATCAGGAAATTCAACAATTTGATGTTGTTCATTAATTAATGAAGTTGTTTTAAGCTTATTCTTTAACTTTACAACGTCTAATGCATATAATTTATGTTCTTTATTAAAATTCTTTTTAATTAGAACTTTCTCTGACTTTTCTAAGGCAGTAACTTTAGACCACAGGTTTTTTTCTTGAGAGAATCCGTTAAAACTCATCAACAAAAAACTTGTAATTAAAAAGAAGAAATAGCAATTTTTAATTCTCATAATTAAGCAAATATAAAACTTTGTTTTTAAATGGGATTTTAATATTTTAATATCTTTGCAAAAATTCATTTTTATGAAGCCTTATTTATTCTACATCTCATTGTTTTTACTTATTGGATGCAAAAGCAAAAATCTTAGCAATAAAAACATGCAATCAACTGAAAAACAAATTTTTAATTTAGAAAATTGCAAAGAAAATTCTGAATGCAATCTTGAAATTATTCCAAATACTGCATTAACCATAAAACAAGATGAATTTAAAAACTCATACATTGAAATAGAAAAAGGTAAAAAAACAGTTATTAAGTATGAATTTAAAAAAAATGAACTCTCAAATACTGCCGACAGCCAGCATACTGAATTAATTTATTTTGAAATAGACAATGACTGTAATTCTCTATCATTATCAAATGAAGAACTACAAACTGTAAAAATGATGTATGGTAGATTATGCTATTGCAAAGGCACTTCTGGGTATTTTAAAGTTATTCAAGGCAATTTGAAATTTTCTAATAAAAATAATGAAATTACACTACATCTAACTTTTAAAGTCGGTAAAATCCCTCAATTAATTACCGAAATAAATGAAACTGTTAAACTTAAAAAATCTCATTAGTTTTAACTATTTTTGACCCTCAGAAACTTTATTTGTGAAGATATTTCATTCAACTCAAGAATTTATTGCAGAAAAAAAAGGCTCAATTATTACTATTGGTACATTTGATGGTGTACATATTGGTCATCAAGAAATTTTAAAAAACTTGATTAATCAATCAAAAGATAGTAATTCGGTAATTCTTACTTTTTTTCCTCACCCTAGAATGATTTTACAAAAAGGTAGCGATTTAAAACTACTGACAACTTTACAAGAAAAAATTGATTTGTTAGAAAAAACAGGTTTAGACTTTCTAGTCATTGAACCCTTTACTAAAGAATTTTCAAGATTAACAGCTCTAGAATTTGTTAGAAATGTTTTGAAACAACAACTCAAACTTAAAAAATTGATTATTGGTTACGATCATCAATTTGGAAGAAACAGAGAGGGTAATCTTGAACAGTTAAAAGAATATGGTGCAATTTACGGATTTGATGTTGAAGAAATTCCTGCTCAAGACATTAAAAATATTGCGGTCAGTTCTACCAAAATACGTAAAGCTTTAGCTGAAGGAGACATTAAAAAAGCAAATAGCTATTTAGGTTATGAGTTTATGCTCACAGGAACCATTGTTCATGGCAGAGGTTTGGGTAAACAATACAACTACCCTACCATAAATATTCATATTGAAGAATCGTACAAACTCATACCAAAAGCTGGAGTTTATGTAATTAAAACCACTTTCAATACTAAAAACGTGTTTGGTATTATGAATATTGGTAATAGACCAACTATAAATGGTCAAAACCAAACTATTGAAGTACATTTACTGGATTTTAATACTGACATTTACGGAAAATACATTCAAATTCAATTGGCTTATCGTTTACGTGATGAGCAAAAATTTGATTCAATCCCTCTTTTATTTGACCAAATAAAAGAAGATGAAAAACAGGCAAGAAAATTAATCTCTAATGGAAAAGTTTCTTTTTAGACATATTGACAACGCTCCTTTAATAGTCTTTAGAATTATTTTTGGCTTATTACTTTTTTTAGAATCTGTGGGTGCCATTTTTACTGGTTGGATTACTAGGACTTTAGTTGAACCTAAATTCACCTTTAATTTTATAGGTTTTGATTTTTTACAACCACTACCAGGTAATGGCATGTATTTTTATTACATCATCATGGGTGTTTTCGGTTTTTGTGTGATGATTGGTTATCGTTATAGATTGGCAATTATTTCTTTCTTTTTAATGTGGTCAGCTACATACTTGATGCAGAAATCATCTTACAATAATCATTATTATTTAACTGCTTTATTGAGTTTTTTAATGATTTTTCAGCCTGCAAATAATTATTTATCACTTGATGTGAAAAGAAAGCCTGAATTGAAGTCTATTTCTGTTCCGTTTTGGACATCTTTACTACTCATGCTACAAATTGGTATCGTCTATTTTTACGGAGGCATTGCTAAAATATATCCTGATTGGTTGAACGCCATACCTGTAAAACTTTTTTTATCTTCTAAACTAGATTACCCTATTGTTGGTGAATTATTCACTAAAGAATGGTTTCATTATTTTTTGAGTTATAGCGGTATCTTTTTTGATGTCTTGATTGTACCCTTATTACTATTTAGAAAAACACGTGTATTCGGATTTGCTCTTTCTGTATTTTTCCATCTTTTTAATGCCATTATTTTTCAAGTAGGTATTTTTCCGTTCTTAACTTTATCCTTTGCCGTTTTCTTTTTTGATCCTAAAGCTATCCGAAATATCTTCTTGAAAAGAAAACCTTTTTACGATAAAAATGAAATTATCCTGCCCCAGCAGAAAAATTATTATTATATACTTATTGGAATTTATTTTACCATTCAAGCACTTTTACCACTTCGGCATTGGCTGATTAAAGATAATGTGTTATGGACAGAAGAAGGGCATCGTTTAAGTTGGCGAATGATGCTTCGCTCAAAAAGGGGCTTTCAAACTTTTACTGTCGTGGATAAAGCATCAAACAAAAAAGAAACAATACAATTGAGCGATTACCTAACTCATAAGCAGATTGGATCTTTAAACACAAAACCTGATATGATTTGGCAATTTGCACAACGTCTCAAAAAGGAAGCTGCTAACAACGGACAAGACATTGCTGTTTATGTAAAAGGAAAGGTTAATGTAAACGGTCGTCAATATCAACCTTTAGTTAATGACACAATCGATATCGCTGCAGTAAAATGGCAGCATTTTAGACATAACAATTGGCTATTACCTTATCAAAAATAGATTATTACCCCTTGATTTTAATATTCGTTAATCTAAATTCGTTAATCACCAATCTATTATTATCTTTGCACCTTCATTAAAACAAAATCATGTTACAAGTCGCAACCATTAGAGAAAATAAAGACCTTATTATAAAAAGGTTAGCTGTTCGAAATTTTACTGATGCAGATACCATTATAAATAAAGTAATTAAAGTTGATGAAAAACGTAGAGCTACACAAACCGAATTAGACCATGTTTTATCTGAATCAAATAAAATCTCTAAAGAAATTGGAGTTTTATTCAAATCTGGTGAGCAACAAAAAGCGACTTTATTAAAAGAAAAAACAAGTCAACTGAAAGACAGTTCTAAACAATTAAATGAGTTATTAACTACCACTCAAAATGAATTGAATGAATTGCTATATCAAATACCAAATGTACCAAACGTATTAGTTCCCGCTGGCACAACTGAAGAAGATAATGAAGAGGTTTTTAAAGAAGGCGACATTCCTAAATTACACGATAACGCATTACCACATTGGGAACTTGCCAAAAAATATGACATTATAGATTTTGAATTAGGTAATAAAATAACTGGTGCTGGTTTTCCTGTATACAAAGGTAAAGGAGCAAAATTACAAAGAGCGTTAATCAACTATTTTTTAGATAAAAACACCAATGCAGGTTATCAAGAAGTGCAAGTTCCTTATTTAGTAAATGAAGCCTCTGGTTTTGGCACTGGGCAATTACCAGATAAAGAAGGGCAAATGTATCATGCAACTGAAGATAATTTATACTTAATCCCCACAGCTGAAGTACCTGTTACTAATATTTACAGAGACACTTTGATAAAAGAAAGTGATTTCCCTATATTACATACAGCTTACACTCCATGCTTTAGACGTGAAGCCGGTTCTTACGGAGCTCATGTAAGAGGTTTAAATAGATTGCATCAATTTGATAAAGTAGAGATTGTTCGTATTGAACATCCTGACAATTCTTATGAAGCCCTTGACGGGATGGTAAGCCATGTAAAAGAAATTTTACGTGAACTAAAATTACCTTATAGAATTTTAAGATTGTGTGGTGGTGACTTAGGATTTACTTCTGCCTTAACTTACGATTTTGAAGTGTTTTCTACTGCTCAAGGCCGTTGGTTAGAAATCAGTTCTGTATCAAATTTTGAAAATTTTCAGACAAATCGTTTAAAGTTACGTTTTAAAAATCAAAACGGAAAAAACGAATTAGCACATACTCTTAATGGTAGCTCTTTGGCTTTACCCAGAGTAATGGCAGCCTTACTAGAAAATTATCAAACCGAAAACGGAATTGAAATTCCAGAAGTGTTACAGAAATTTACAGGATTTGATTTAATATCAAAGTAACATCAAAATTTATGCAATTGATTAGTTTGCTACTACTGCAATCATCAATTTTTTATAATGGTTCATTTCTAACAATGCATTGAAATACGCATTAATTAAACCTTTTTCCATAAAAAGTGTTGCTTTTCTTTTAGCAAATTCATACTGTTGGGTTGGCTCGATCATTGTAAAAAAATTATTACTTTACACATACATAAACAAATGTTATGCCAAAATAAATGTAAAGTTAGGTTGAGTAATTTTTTTATCTCACTATTGTATCAATTTGTTACCACTTCTTTTTATTATCTTTGAAGCCATACTATAACGACATGTATTATAAAATTATTGTATTCTTATTTTTCGTTAGCACTTTTTCCTTTGCACAGAACTCTCAATTGGCTCATAATTACTTTCAAAAAGGGGAATATGAAAAGGCAGCATCTCTATACAAACAATTGTACCTAAAGAATGATGTTAGGCGTGACTATTTTAAACAATTACTCTCTTGTTACCAGCTAGTTGAAAATTTTAAAGCTTCAACAAAATTATTAGAAAATCATCAAGAAAAGTATCCGAATCAGTCCAATTTACTTGTTGAAATCGGCTATAATTTACAACTACAAAACAAAAAAGAAGAAGCCCAACCTTTTTACGAAAAAGCATTGTTAATAATTGAGAAAAGCCCCTATGAAGGTGCTGAAATTGGTCGTGCATTTCAAAAAAATCATCTGCTAGACTATGCTTTATTGGCTTATAAGAATGCCATGAAGCTAAACAAAGATTTAAATTTCAATGGATATATTGCCAATATTTATGGTGAAAAAGCAGATATAGAAAACATGTTTGATACGTATTTAGACATGATAGAAAAAAATGAAGAATACTATACAACTGTACAAAGATATACGGGTACATTTATAACTGATGATAGTCAAGACAAAAACAATATTCTTTTTAGAAAATTAGTTTTAAAACGATTACAACAAAACCCTAACAATTCTTGGAATAAATTATTGAGCTGGTTGTATATGCAACAAAGAGATTATGACAAGGCTTTAATACAAGAAATTGCCTTACACAAAAGAAGCACTAAGAGGTTAGATAGAATTTCTGATGTAGGAGTAGTTGCTTTTAATAATGAAGATTTTGAAACCACAAAAGCCAGTTTTAACTACATCTTAGAAAATACACAAAATGGAACTCTAATTTTAGATGCTCAAATTTATTTATTAGAAGCTGATATTTCTACAGCAACAACACTTACAGAATACAACAAAGTTGAAGAACGTTTTAAATACTTATTTTCTACTTATGGTGACGGAAGTTCTACTATAAATTTAAAAATTACTTATGCTGATTTTTTGACTTTCAAAAAAGACAATCCAAACAAAGCCATTGAATTATTAAAAAAAGCTTTAACAGATATAGGTTCAGATTATCAACGTTGGAAAGTTAAACTAAAGCTCGGCGACATTTTAGTTTATACCAATAAATTTAATGAAGCCCTAATTAATTATTCTCAGATACAGACCAATTTAAAAAATAGCACATTGGCACAAACTGCACGTTTTAAAGTTGCACAAACTTCGTATTTTAAAGGCGATTTTAAATGGGCAGTATCACAATTAAAAGTATTAAAGAAATCAACATCACAATTGATTGCTAATGATGCTTTAGACTTATACCTCTTAATTTCTAATAATATTGTTGGTGACACAATTCATGACGCCTTAAAAACCTATGCCAAGGCAGATTTATTAGCCATTCAAAATAAAAACCAACAAGCCATAGACACTTTAAACGTTGTATTAAAAAAATTTAAAGGCAGAAATATTGAAGAAGCAGCCTTATTCAAACAAGCTGAACTCTATACTAAAACTAAAAACTTTGAATTGGCAGAAAGTAATTATCTACAGCTAATCGAATTTAAAAAAGATGGCATTCTGATAGATGACGCCTATTATCAATTAGCAAATTTGTATAAAAACCATTTGAATAATATAGAAAAAGCTAAGGAAATGTATCAAAAAGTTATTTTTGAATTCCCATCTAGTATCCATTTGGTAGATGCCAGAAAACAATTTAGAAAATTAAGAGGAGATCATTTAAACTAAATCGCAAAAGTTAAAAAATTCTAATCGTTAGAATTAGAGGCTTCGAAATTAAACATTGAAATTTTTAAGAATATGTATATCTATAATGTAACCATTAATATTGAAGAGTCTGAAGTCGAAAAATGGCTTCATTGGATGCAACAAGTACACATACCTGAAATGCTAGCTACAGGTAAATTTTCTGAAGCTAAAATGAGTCAAGTTATGGTAGAAGAAGAAATGGGAGGTCTAACTTATTCTGTACAATATACAACAGATAGTAAAGAAACTTTAGAAAATTATTATAAAGAAAATTCTAATCAACTTCGCGGAGAAACAGATAAATTATTTCAAGGTAAATTTGTAGCTTTTAGAACTGAATTAAATGTAATACATCACATCAAAAATTTCATTAAAAGCTAAAATTATTTCAGTTTCATATACTTCAACAATGTCTGTAAAAGCAAAAAAACATTTAGGTCAACACTTTTTAAAGAGCGAAAATATTGCTAAAAAAATTGCAGACAGCTTAACAGAGAACAACTATGATACAGTATTAGAAATTGGTCCTGGTATGGGGGTGTTAACCAACTATTTATTAGAGAAAAAATTTACCACATATGTTATTGAAATCGATAAAGAATCTGTTGAATATCTTAAAGTTCATTATTTAAATTTAGCAAACAGGATTATTTCAGGTGATTTTTTGAAAATTGATATTTCAAAAGAGTTTAAAGACCATCCTTTTGCTGTTATTGGCAATTTTCCTTATAATATTTCTTCTCAAATTGTTTTTAAAACTATCGCAAACAGGTATCAAATTCCAGAATTGTGTGGCATGTTTCAAAAAGAAGTTGCCAAACGAATCACAGAAAAACCTGGCAGTAAAACTTACGGAATTATTTCAGTATTAGTACAAGCGTTTTACAATGCCGAATATTTATTTACTGTACCTCCAACGGTTTTCAACCCTCCACCAAAAGTAGACTCTGGTGTTATTCGTTTGACTAGAAAAGAAAACCACAAACTTCCTGTTGACGAGCAATTATTTTTTAAAGTTGTAAAAACCGCATTCAATCAACGTAGAAAAACCATGCGTAACAGCTTAAAATCTTTTAATTTATCTGATAAATTAAGAGAAGATGTTATCTTTGCGGAACGTCCTGAACAATTATCAGTTCAAGAGTTTATAAACTTGACGCAAAAAATAGCAAACGATGCCATTTGAAATTACAAATGATCTTATAAAACAAGTACAACTATACATCCAACAATTGGATGATACTACCTTGCTACAACTTTTAGAAGAAGAGCATCATGCTGATATTGCCGAACTTTTAGATGAATTATCTCTCAAAGAAGCTACCTACATTATTAAATTATTAGATAGTGAACTGACTTCTGATATTTTAATGGAAATAGATGAAGATGTACGAGAGAAAATACTAAAAAGCTTATCTGCTAAAGAAATTGCTGAAGAGCTTGAAGAATTAGATACTGATGATGCGGCAGACATTATTGCAGAACTGCCCGAAGAACGTCAAGAAAATGTAATTTCTCACATTGAAGATGAAGAACATGTAAAGGACATTGTTGAATTATTAACCTATGACGAAAATTCTGCTGGGGGTTTGATGGCAAAAGAGTTAGTTAAAGTCAATGAAAATTGGAATGTGACCAAATGTGTAAAAGAGATGAGAGCTCAGGCAGAAGATGTGACTCGGGTGCATTCTATTTATGTAGTTGATAATGACAACAAATTAAAAGGCCGTTTATCACTTAAAGACTTATTGGTTACCTCAACAAAAACACATATTTCTGAGGTTTACATTCCTAAAGTTGATGCTGTTAATGTTAATGACAAAGTTGTAGATGTTGCTAGGATAATGCAAAAATATGATTTAGAAGCCATACCGGTTATTGATGATGAAGAGCATTTATTAGGTAGAATTACCATTGATGATATTGTAGACATTATTAAAGAAGAGGCTGAAAAAGATTATCAAATGGCAGCAGGTTTAACTGAAGACATTGAAGCTGATGATACCATTTTTGAACATACTAGAGCAAGACTTCCTTGGTTATTTTTAGGGCTTATTGGTGGTGTAGGAGCTGCAGCCATCATGGGAGGTTTTGAAGAAATGATTAGTAAACATGCCATACTTTTCTTTTTTACACCTCTAATTGCTGCAATGGCTGGTAATGTTGGTGTACAATCATCTGCAATTATTGTACAAGGATTGGCAAATGATGATCTAACAGGAAGTATAGGCAACCGCTTGTTAAAAGAATTTTCATTAGCTATAGTAAATGGTATAGCACTCTCAATTCTCTTATTTGCTTTTACTTGGTTATGGTATGGTAATATAAAAACCTCAATGGCTATTTCTATTTCATTATTTGCAGTCATCATTATGGCTGGTATTATTGGCACTTTTATTCCCTTATTTTTAGATAAAAGAGGAATAGACCCAGCCATAGCAACTGGACCATTTATTACAACCACAAATGATGTTTTTGGCATTTTAATCTATTTTATGATTGCTAAAATGGTATTGGGAATATAACATACCCTCTATTAATATTTTCCTTATTTTTGTAGACTATTTCAAATTAATATTGAATGTCTGAAGAAAAAAAATCACTCAATTTTTTAGAGCACATTATAGAAGAAGATTTATCTACTGGTTTAGATAAAAGTAAATTACGCTTTCGGTTTCCGCCCGAACCAAATGGCTATTTACATATTGGTCATGCCGCTTCTATTTGTTTAAATTTCGAACTAGGGCAAAAATACAATGCACCTGTTAATTTGCGATTTGACGATACCAACCCTGCCAAAGAAGAACAAGAATATGTTGATGCCATAAAAAAGGATATCAAATGGCTAGGCTTTCAATGGGATAAAGAATTGTATTCTTCAGATTACTTTCAACAATTATATGATTGGGCAATAGAATTGATTAAAAAAGGAAAAGCCTATGTAGACAATCAATCTTCTGATGAAATTGCAAAGCAAAAAGGAACACCTACAGAACCTGGAGTTGATGGCCCTAATAGAAATAGATCAGTAGAAGAAAATTTAGCATTATTTGAGAAAATGAAAAATGGAGACTTTGAAGAAGGCTCACATATTCTCAGAGCTAAAATTGATATGCAACATGTAAATATGCATATGCGTGATCCTATTATGTATCGAATTTTAAAAAAATCACACCACAGAACAGGTGATACATGGAACATCTATCCGATGTACGATTGGACTCATGGCGAATCTGATTATATCGAACAAATTTCTCATTCTATATGTACTTTAGAATTTAAAAGTCATCGTGAATTGTATGATTGGTATGTAGATGCAATTAGAGATTCTAACAAGTTAAGACCCAAACAACGTGAATTTGCTCGCCGTAATTTAAGTTTTACGGTAATGAGTAAACGCAAATTATTACAATTAGTTGAAGAAGGTCTTGTTAATGGCTGGGACGACCCAAGAATGCCTACCATTTCTGGTCTTAGAAGAAGAGGATACACACCAGAATCTATCGTGAAATTTAGTGAAATTTCTGGGGTTTCTAAACGTGATAATGTAACCGATGTCGCCTTATTAGAATTTTGTATTAAAGATGATTTGAACAAAACTGCACCTAGAGTACTCGCTGTTTTAAATCCGTTAAAAATTGTAATCACCAATTATCCAGAAGACAAAGAAGAATTTTTTGAGGCCTCTTATAATGATTATGTTGACGGATTCGGAAATAGAAAAGTTCCTTTTTCTAGAGAAATTTACATTGAAAAAGAAGATTTTAGAGAACAAGCCAATAAAAAGTTTTTCCGATTAAAATTAAACGGAGAAGTCAGATTAAAAAACGGATATATCATTAAAGCGAATAGTGTTGTAAAAGATGCTCATGGTGAAATTACCGAAGTACATTGCACTTATGATGAAGACTCTTTAAGTGGTAGTGGTACTGAAGCGAGTAAGCGTAAAGTAAAAGGAACTTTGCATTGGGTTTCTATCAATCATGCTGTGAAAGCTGAAGTACGTTTGTACGACAGATTGTTTAGCGATGAGGCTCCAGATGCTCACAAGGGTAAAGATTTTAAAGAATTTATCAATCCAAATTCTCTAAAAACTATCGAAGCATTTGTTGAACCGAGTTTAAAAAATGTTAACATTGGAGACCGATTCCAGTTTCAACGTCTAGGCTATTTTAATGTGGATGACGACAGCAAACCTGAACAGTTAGTTTTTAACAGAACCGTATCGTTAAAGGATAGTTGGGCGAAAAATGAAAACAAACCTAAAACTATTCAGCCAGACAAAACTATAGAAAGCATTATGCCTTTAGCAGGCAACTATTTAAAATCTCGTGAAGAAGAGGAGCGATTAACATTGTTAGCTCAAATCAACGAGCAAAGTAAAAAAGTAAATTTTGAAGCTTTGTTACATTTAATAAAAACTGCCAATAGTAATAAAGAATACTTGGCCTATTTGATGTTATTGAATAGCCATAACGTAACCGTTGATTTTTCCAAAAAAGAGGACTCTGAAACTGTAAATAAATTTGTAGGTACAGCATTAGAAATGAAAAACTCATATGTGCGTTTTCAGGCTGTAGATTTTATAGGTAAATATCTTGATTTTAAAGACAATCATTTAAACCTATTAAAAAAGATGTCTGTAGAAGATAAAAACACACATATTATTGAACGATTAAAAACATATTTATAATAATTATTGTCATTCCTGCGTAGGCAGGAATCCAATTTTAAATTAATTAGCATTTTGGAGAAATGAAAATAGTTGAACAAATAAAACTTCCTATTAAAAAAGAAATGGAGCTCTTTGAAGATAAGTTCAAAGATTCTATGGATTCTCATATTCCCCTAATTAATAGGATAACACATTTTATTGTTCGCCGTAAAGGAAAACAAATGCGACCTATGTTTGTTTTTTTGGTTGCAAAAATGGTTTCAGATGGTAATTTTAATGAACGTACTTATAGAGGTGCTTCTTTAATTGAGCTCATTCATACGGGATCATTAGTACATGATGATGTTGTTGATGACAGTAATAGACGTAGAGGTTTTTTCTCATTAAATGCATTATGGAAAAATAAAATTGCTGTTCTGTTTGGCGACTTTCTATTTTCAAAAAGCTTGCTCCTTTCTATAGATAATGACGATTTTGACCTGTTAAAGCTAATTTCTATTGCCTTAAAAGAAATGGCTGAAGGTGAATTATTACAAATAGAAAAAGCCAGAAGACTAGATATTACTGAAGCTATATATTTTGAAATTATCCGTCAAAAAACAGCAACTTTAATTGCTGCCTGTTGTGGTATTGGTGCTGCTTCTGTAGGAGCTGAACCTAATGAGGTTGAAAAAATGAGACAATTCGGACAATACATCGGAATTGCTTTTCAAATAAAAGATGATTTATTTGATTATAGCGATACAAAAATCGGAAAACCTACAGGCATAGACATCAAAGAACAAAAAATGACTTTACCATTAATTCATGTATTGAATCAATGTTCAAAGAAAGAAAAAAAGTGGTTAATTAATTCTATAAAAAATCACAACAAAAACAAAAAAAGAGTAAAAGAGGTTATTGCTTTTGTAAAAGAAAATGGTGGTATTGAATACACCATTGACAAGATGAATACTTACCACAAAAAAGCTTTGACACTTTTAGATTCCTATCCTGATTCTGAATATAAAAAATCATTAACCGCTATGGTTAACTATGTGATTGAAAGGAAGATTTAAAATAAAAATTATGAAATCTATAATAATTCTACTTATCGTAATTTCAATTACATCATGTAGTACAAAAATAAATAAAACCACTAAATTCAAGGTAGAATATAAAGGGGCATTAAAAAACATAATGCATAAAGGAGATCTTTCTGCAAAATCTGACTTAACTGACTTTGAAAATACTGAACATTTTTATGCTCTAGGTGCAATTGAAAACCTTAAAGGTGAAATTCAAATATTTGATAGTGAGTCATTTAATACAATGGTTCTTGACAGCACACTAATCTTTGATCATTCATTTAACAAAAAGGCAACACTTTTTGTTTATGCATCAGTTAGCAAATGGAAATCAATTAATATTCCTAACAATATTGAGACCTATAAACAATTGGAGATCTACATAGAACAAACAGCTAAAGAAAATCAAATAGAAACTGACGAACCGTTTCCTTTTTTAATAATTGGGAAACCAAAATCATTAAATTGGCATGTAATTGACTGGAAAGATGGAGACACAGAACATTCTCATGAAAAACACATAAATTCAGGATTACATGGAACAATAAATAATAAGCCTGTTGAAATGTTAGGCTTTTATTCAGATTCACATCATGCAATTTTCACACACCACACAACCAATATGCATATTCACGTTAAAACGATTGACAATAAAATAGCTGGACATATTGATGGCATAGCCTTAGGAAAAGGGATGATTCTAAAATTGCCAAACACAAAATAAATATATAGTCTAAAACCTAACTAACAAAACTGCTCTAGCAACTCTTTTTTCACTTCATGTGTACCCTCAAAAACAATAGAGTATCATTTATTTTCTTCACTTTCAAAAAAACCATCAGAAAATTCTTTAATTGTTACATCAAAATATTTACAAATTTTATACAGCGTAGTAAAACTAATATCTCTTTTACCTTGTTCTATCCTAGAGAAGTGTATTCCTGTATCATTATAACAATCTTCTTGCGTCAAACCTCTTTCTTTTCTTAATTCCTTTAACTTCCTAGAAAGTTCAAGTAAAAGAAGGTTATTGTTCGCTTGCTTCATAGTGACCACAAGGTCATTACAAAAAACAGTATTAATAATGACCGTTCGGTCGTTATTTTTTATATATTAGCATTATCGCAAACACATAAGGAGTAAAGAGAAAATGTTGTTTTGTATTTTATATAGTTGCATATGAGCCTTATATTAAGGGGTTTTATATAACTGAACCATGTTTAGATGTTTCATATCAACTATTAGAAATAATAAAAAACATATGAAACAAATTTTCCCAAAAGAAATAATCTCTGGTACAGTTGAAGTACATCGGTTTAAACACAGAATAAAAAGCAAAATTATTTACAGTATTTTATTATTGAGCATCATAGGTGTTAGTGTAGCCTTACCATTTGTGTTTTTAGATATATATTCTTCAGCACAAGGTATTCTAGACTCAGAAAAAGAAAGAAATCAAATTACTTCATTGTATTCTGGTAAAATCAAATCAATTGCAATTGTAGAAAACCAAACGGTACATCAAGGTGACACCTTGTTAGTTGTAGACAATACTGTTGGTTTAGAAAAACTAAACTTAATAACAAATCAATTAGAAGAAACTACTATTTTCATTGAAGATTTAATTTATTTATCTCAGTCAGAAAAACTCAGTCAAGATTCTTTACAGTCATTTCAATATCAAAAACAATATTTGCAATATGTTCAAAAGTTAAAAGAATTACAAACACGCAAATCAAAAGCTAGTAGAGACTTTGTTCGTCAAAGAAAATTATTTAAGAAAGGCGTAATTGCTAAAGTTGAATATGAGAATAGTAGATATACTTTTGATTTAGCAGTAAATGAGTTTAATTATTTAAAAGAGCAACAACGTAACCAATGGCAATCAGAATTCACACTGCAAAGTAATAAGGCAAAGGAACTAGAAAGCAACATTTTACAACATAAAGATGATCAAAATAACTATATAATAACAGCCTCAATTAGCGGAACTATTCAAAATGTAAAAGGTCTAGAGATTGGTAATTTTATTACAGCAGGTACGCCAATTGCTGAAATTTCACCTGATACAGATTTGATAGTAGAATGTTATATAGCACCCTCAGATATTGGTTTGCTAAAAATAGATAATGAGGTTAAGTTTCAAATCGATGCTTTTAATTACAATCAATGGGGTATGGCAACAGGTAAAATCAGCTCTATAAATAAAGATATTTCAATTATAAATAACAGACCTATGTTTAGAGTACTTTGTTCTTTAGACCAAAAAAAATTACAACTCAAAAATGGATTTGTAGGAAAATTAAAAAAGGGCATGACTTTAAATGCTCGGTTTTTCATTATCAATCGTTCTGCTTTTGATTTACTATATGATAAAGTAGATGATTGGTTCAACCCAAGCAACATAGAATGAATGTAGAATGTCATTGCGAGCCTGCCTGCCGATAAGGCAGGAAATGAGGAACGAATGCCGTGGCAATCTCTTATTAGACAAAATAATCTGTGAAGCAAAATGATAAGAAAAAGTATAAAAACAAAACAATAAGCAAACCATACTGCTTTCTTCTTCCCTTTGGGAAGAGATAGAGATGGAAAATAAAAATGGCAAAAACAACCATAAAACAGCACGATATTACCGATTGCGGAGCAGCATGTCTAGCATCTATCAGTGCTCACTATAAATTAGAAATCCCTATTGCTCGTATTCGTCAATATGCAGGTACAGATAAGAAAGGTACAAATGTATTGGGCTTAATTGAGGCTGCTCAAAAACTAGGTTTTGAAGCCAAAGGTGTACGTGGCGAATTAGATAGTTTGTTTAAAATACCCAAACCTGCTATTGCCCATGTAATTGTTAGAGAGCAATTGCAACATTATGTGGTTATTTACAAGGTTGACAAAAAGCACATTACTATTATGGATCCTGGTACAGGTAAAATTCATAAAAAGTCACATGCAGAATTTCAAAAAGAGTGGACAGGTGTGTTGGTATTGCTCTTACCTGATGAGAGTTTTAAAAAAGGCAATGAAAAAGTCTCAGTATTCAAACGTTTTTGGTTTTTACTAAAACCACATAAATTTGTGCTTATGCAAGCATTGGTTGGTGCAATTATCTACACGCTATTAGGCCTATCAACCTCTATTTATATTCAAAAAATAACCGACCATGTATTGGTCGGTGGTAATACCAAGTTATTGAATTTATTGAGTGTTATTATGCTCATATTATTGGCAATTCAAGTTTTGATTGGTGTTTTTAAAGATATCTTTATCATTAAAACAGGACAACAAATAGATGCAAGATTGATTTTAGGCTATTACAAGCACTTACTTAAATTACCACAGCAATTTTTTGATACTATGCGTGTAGGTGAAATCATCTCACGTATTAATGATGCTGTTAAAATACGCGTGTTCATCAACAGTACCTCATTGTCATTAACTGTCAATTTTTTCATTGTTATTTTCTCTTTTATGCTGATGTTTAGTTATTATTGGAAGTTAGCCATGATTATGTTGGCTATCATTCCTGTATATCTTCTCATTTACTGGATAACCAATCGATTAAACAAAAAGACAGAACGTAAAATTATGGAACGTTCAGCTGATTTAGAAAGTCAGTTGGTAGAATCATTAAACGCTGTAGGTACTATCAAGCGTTTTGGTTTGGAAGATTTTGCCAATATCAAAACAGAAACCAAGTTCATTAATTTATTACATATTGGGTATACTTCTGCCTTGAATAGTATCTTTAGTGGTACATCTTCACAAACGGTATCACGTTTGTTTACCATTATTTTATTATGGAGTGGCACTTATTTTGTAATAGACCAAGAAATAACTCCTGGTGAACTAATGTCCTTTTATGCGATTATAGGTTATTTTACAGGACCAATTGCTAGTTTAATTGGTGCAAATAAAAGCATACAAAATGCTTTGATTGCAGCCGATAGGCTGTTTGAAATCATGGATTTAGAACGTGAAGAAACCGAAAATAAATTCAAACTCACAGCAGATAAAATAGGAGACATTGCCTTTAAGAATGTGAAATTCAGGTACGGAACAAGAGTTGAAGTGTTTCATGATTTTAATCTTACCATAAAAAAAGGGAAAATAACTGCTATAGTAGGTGAAAGCGGTTCAGGAAAATCAACCTTAATATCATTGATACAAAATATGTATCCGCTACAAAGTGGAAATATCAGTATTGGCGATATAGACTTACAGTATATAGAAAATCATAGTTTACGACAATTGGTAAGTGTAGTCCCTCAAAAAATAGACTTATTTGCAGGTAATGTGATCGATAATATTGCTGTGGGCGATTTTCAACCAAATATGGAACGCATCTTAGAAATTTGTAAAAGCATTGGTATTTTAGAATTTATAGAAACCTTGCCCAATAGTTTTCACACCTATTTGGGTGAAAACGGAGCAACCCTATCTGGCGGACAAAAACAACGAATTGCCATTGCAAGAGCTTTATACAAACAACCTGAAATTTTAGTGCTTGATGAAGCCACTTCATCATTAGACAGCACTTCAGAAAACTATATACAACGTACTATTCAACGTTTACGAGAACAAGATAAAACCATTATCATTATTGCACATCGGTTAAGTACGGTGATCAATGCTGATACCATTGTGGTATTAGAAAAAGGTAAGGTATTAGAACAAGGCTCACATAGTGAACTTTTTAACAAAAAAGGGCAGTATTATAAGTTATGGAAACAACAAATGCCAAGCCCGTCTTTAGGGAATTGACTATAATCTTGATTGATGGTGTTTGATATTTTTTGTCATTCCTGCGAAGGCAGGAATCCAGTACTATATAATAAAAGACCTAGTAGGTTTTCAAAACCTACTAGGTCTACCAAAGATATATAAAGGAATTAAGTGCAAAAGTAAAAATTGAGTAATAAAAAGAAATATTAACTAAAAACAAAGTCTTTCTCTATTTTCCCCTTTGGGGAAATGTCTGAAAGACAAAGGGGCTTATGAAAACATTAAAACAATTAGAACGCTTAAGAAAAGCACACAAATTAATTCAACAAGAAAACACAGGTACACCAGTAGAGTTTGCAAAGAGGTTAGATATCAGTAGAAGGCAATTGTATAATATCATTGAATACCTTAAAGAAGTTGATGCACCAATACTTTATAATAGAAAAACCAACACCTTTTATTATAATTATGATTTTGATTTATTGGTAAATGTATCTGTACAAGTATTGGTGAAAGAAGAGTTAATTACTATTTATGCAGGCAATACACTTTTAAAAGAAAATTTTTCAATACAAATTTTAAATTAAGTTTTAGTGCAAGGTTACTGCACGGAACAAATCTATATTTACAATATCAAAACAAAAACCAGACGTGGTAAAGTTGGACGCAACACAGTTTTGAAACGTCATTGAGAAAAGTCTGTCATTCCGACAGAGCGACCAAAGGAGCGACGAGGAATCTCTCATTTAACCTAAAGTTGTTTAACTTTCTCAAGACAAAAAACAAATAATAATCATGTTTGTTGTAAAACAAACATAAAATTTTTAACTTTATGAAAAATTTAGAAAATTACGGTGTTCTAGAAATGAATACCAAAGAAATGAAAGAAACTGATGGGGGTGTGTTTTGGCCAATTGTTAGAGGTATTTTAATGATTGCTGGAGCAATAAGAGAAATAGAAGCTGGTGCTGAATGGTATGAAAAAAATTCAAGAAGATATTAATTTAAAAACTTTATTATTATGAATAACTTAAAAGATTATAATGTAAAAAAAATGAATAATTCAGAGCTTAAAAATATTTCTGGTGGAGGTTTAGGTGTTTGGTTTGCTAAGGCTTTAGATGCTGTTGAAGGTGCTATATACGATGCATTTAGAGCTCCATATCAAAATGCTTATGATGCGGTTACTGCGGAAGCGAATAAATAATTAATTTTAAAAATTCGTGTAGATATGGAATTTTTATTTCATATCTACATGATTTTATTTATTATGACCAAATATTTTAAAATAATTTTTTTTTACACTTTTTTAGGTTTTATTCCAGATATTATAAATAACCTTTCTGAATATTTTTTTAACATTTCTATTCCAATAAGCAATGAGTCTGTTGATAGAATGAGTCATGCAAAAATTATCATTTTAACAGTTATTATTGGACCCATTATTGAAACCTTCTTTTTTCAAACTGCTTTTTTTAAAGGGTTATTACATTTCAAGTTTTTTAAAGATAATATGTTTTTAATAGTTTTATTATCTGCTTCAGTTTTTGCATTTGTTCATTATTACAGTATTGCTTATATTGTATTTGCATTTTATGGTGGTATAATTCTAGCGTTATGCTACTCTGCTATTTTAAAAGAATCTAATGATCATAAAACGGCTAGTATTATAACTGTAATAATACATTCATTAAGAAATTTTATTATTTTCCTAATTGTTAATGTTTTTCACTTACTTTAAACTTAAATTATGTCAAAATTTTATAAATATTTTTTAATATTGTTAGGAGTATCTGCCTTATTTGATTTTTTTAGTATACTTTTTTCTTATCAAGAAGTAGAAAATTTTACTATTATTACTTTTGAGGTAAGTAAAACAGCATATTTAATTTATAAGTTTGTGTTGGCTGCTATTCTTATTATTGCTGGTGTAAAATCTAAAGTAAAATAAATATTTTTATGAAAAATTCAGGAGAATTTTCTGTTAAAGAATTAAACAGAGAGGATATGATTTTAATAAATGGAGATGAATCTACTTGGTATAAACTTGCTAGAGAAGCTAAAATATTATATAATACTCATACAACTGGTATAAGAGCATATTTTGGTTGGTTATAATTAACAACCAATAATAATGTAATGTGTCCATAGATAAATTTATTATATTTGCCTATGGATTTTTTTATTCAAAAAAACTTGTTAGATGAAAGTAATACTTATATTATCCGTAATAGTATTAATTGTTAATATACTATCTTTAGACTTTAATAATTTGTTAGATCTTAATAATAATAACAAAACAACT
>Ga0209633_10001642_pt1 | contig 22625 bp, 19 predicted proteins | sample Cruoilmetagenom1_FD_187290 | JGI IMG/M metagenome (GOLD analysis project Ga0209633, IMG submission 187290) | Oil polluted marine microbial communities from Coal Oil Point, Santa Barbara, California, USA - Sample 1 (SPAdes) (version 2) | ecosystem: Environmental > Aquatic > Marine > Oil seeps ... | reverse complement strand
ATCGGCACGACACCATAAGATGCTGTTTCTGCCTCGACTTCAGTAAAGACATCGGCAATGGTTGCCAATGGCAGAGTATTAACGGAATGGCCAAAATGTTTTAATGCCGCCGATTGGGTAAACGTCCCTTCCGGCCCCAGATAGGCGATATTCAGGGGTTGTTCCAAAGCAAGACAGGCTGACATGATCTCACGAAACAAACGGGCGACCTCATCATCACTCAAAGGTCCGGTATTTCGCTCCTTGACCCTGCGCAGGACATCGGCCTCACGTTCGGCACGGTAGAAAAGGGCCTTGTCACCTTCTGTTGTTTGCTTGGTTTTGGCAACCTGTTCGGCAATGGATGCCCGCTCTGAAATCAATAACTGGATCTGCTTATCCAGTTCGTCAATGCGATCCCGCAGCTTGGATAATTGTTCACTCATCGCATTATAGTATAGTGCGATCGACGACTATGCTAGTGCCCGCACGGCCAACACACCTTCGATATCAGAAATTTCCTGTATCAAATCATCCCCGGCAGGTTTATCGATATCAATGACGGTATAGGCAATGTCACCCCGCGACTTGTTGAGCATATCGATGATATTCAGTTCCTTGCGTGCCAGGGCGGATGATATCTGACCTACCATATTGGGCACGTTACTATTAACGACCGTGAGACGATGGCCTTCGGTGCGATCCATCCTTACCTCGGGAAAGTTGACCGAGTTTTTGATGTTGCCGTTTTCCAGATAGCCGCGAACCTGATCGGCCACCATGATGGCACAATTGTCTTCCGCCTCGCGAGTCGAGGCGCCCAGATGCGGCAAGGTAATCACTCGCTCATGGTTCTTCAACAGATTGCTGGGAAAATCACAGACATAAGAATAAATCTTGCCTGACTTAATAGAGGCAGAGACGGCCTCATCATCAATAATCCCATTACGTGAGAAATTAAGGATCACGACATTGTCTTTCACCAGCTTGAGGCGCTCGGCATTGAGCATGTTTTTGGTCGCATCCACCAGCGGCACGTGGAAGGTGACATAATCTACCTTGCTTAACAGGGCATCGACTGATGGCGCTTTCTCAACCGATGAAGATAATTGCCAGGCCCCTTCGACGGTAATACCGGGGTCATAACCGATGACATTCATACCCAGATCCAGCGCGGCATTGGCCACATAGCGGCCAATGGCGCCCAGGCCGATCACACCCAGAGTTCGACCAGGTAACTCAAAACCACCAAAGTTTTTCTTGCCGGCTTCGACCTGTTTGCTAATCTCTTCATCCGTTCCTTCAAGCTGGCGGGCAAAATCCCAGGCCTGGCAAAGATTACGCGAACCGAGCAACATGCCGGCCAATACCAGTTCCTTTACCGCGTTGGCATTGGCGCCGGGGGCATTGAATACCGGGATACCTTTGGCCGACATTTTATCCACCGGAATATTATTCACCCCCGCGCCAGCTCGGCCGACCGCCTTCAGTGTTTCGGGAATGGCCATAGCGTGCATTTTAAAAGAACGCAGCAGGATGGCATCGGGATGCTGAATTTCAGAAGCAATTTCATAGGCATCACGTGGCAGGCGCTCCAGCCCGGCAATAGAAATATTGTTTAGTGTTAGAATTTTATACATTTTACTAATTTAAATTTTCGAGTTTTAAATTATTGATTGAACAGTTAATGCTGTTTGTAGCAAGACAAAAACAGGTACTTAAGCATGTTTCTTTTCAAAATCGGCCATGAATGAAACCAGCCTATCAATCCCCTCTTCCGGCATGGCATTGTAAATACTGGCGCGCATGCCACCCACCGAACGATGACCTTTCAGTGTCATCAAACCGACCTTTTCGGCTTCGGCCAGGAAGGTTTTATCCAAGTCAGCGTTGGCTAAGGTAAATGGCACATTCATCCAGGAACGGCATGGTAGATCAACCGGGCTGGCATAAAAATCCGAACCATCAATCGCCGCATAGAGTTTGCCTGCCTTGCGTTCATTAATCTCCGCCATGGCCTGCAAACCGCCCTTTTCCTTGATCCACTCAAATACCAGCCCGGCAAGGTACCAACCATAGGTTGGCGGCGTGTTATACATGGAACCATTTTTATCATGAATAGCATAATCAAACATGCTGGGCATACCATCAATAGTCTGCCCCATCAGGTCTTTACGAACTATCACCACGGTCAAACCGGCCGGACCAATATTCTTTTGCGCACCGGCATAGATGATGCCGTATTTTGAAACATCAACCGGACGCGACAGGATGGTGGATGACATATCGGCTACTAATGGGACATCACCCGTCTCCGGTAAAAACGGAAATTCGACACCACCGATGGTTTCATTTGGCGTGTAATGGACATAGGCCGCATCACTATTCAGTTGCCATTCACTTTGTGCAGGGGCACGAGTGAAATTATTGGCTTCATCCGTTGCGGCAACATTGACCTCACAATAGCGTTTGGCCTCGGCAATGGCCTTTTTCGACCACGCACCGGTGTTAATGTAATCGGCCTTGTTTTTACCCCGCAGCAGGTTGATGGGCACCATGGCAAACTGGCTACTGGCTCCGCCTTGCAGGAACAGCACACTGTAATCATCCGGGATGGCCATCAGCTCACGCAGATCGGCCTCGGCCTTTGCGGCAATCGACATAAAGGCCTTGCCACGATGACTCATTTCCATCACCGACATACCGGTACCCTGCCAGTCGAGCATTTCTTCTCGGGCACGCTCCAGCACAACCTGGGGCAACGCGGCCGGACCGGCACTAAAATTAAATACACGCGACATTTTAAACCACTCCTAAAAATAAAAACTTGCGACACTCACCCTGATGTTGATCAAAGCGTTCTGTCACGAATCATAAACGGGATTATTCTTCGGCTTCATCTTCCTGGATATTGGCAATCCGTTCCACACCCGACAGCTTCTCATCTTCGCCGAGGCTGATGAGTTTAACACCCTGGGTATTGCGTCCCATAACGGAAATCTCGTCGACTCGGGTCCGCACCAGGGTTCCACTGGTGGTAATCAACATGATTTCGTCTTCCTGATTCACCAGTTCGGCGCCGGTAACCATACCGTTGCGGTCTGTTGTCTGGATAGATATCACACCCACACCACCACGACCGTGCACAGGATAATCTTCGACCGCTGTCAGCTTACCAAAGCCTTTTTCGGTCACCGTCAGGACATGACCTTCATCGACAATGATCATGGAAATAACTTCATTTTCTTTCTTCAGTTTGATACCACGCACACCCACCGAGGCACGACCCATAGGACGCACATCCGGCTCGCTGAAACGAATCGCCTTGCCACCACTACTAAAGAGCAACACATCCTTGCTGCCATCGGTCAGTTCCACACCAATCAATTTATCATCTTCACGTAATTCAATCGCAATGATGCCCGATGAGCGTGGTCGTGAAAAATCTTTCAATGGCGTTTTCTTGACTGTCCCACTGGCCGTAGCGAAGAAAATAAACTGGTCTTCTGCATACTCACGAATCGGCAGGATGGCATTAATGCGCTCACCCTCTTCCAGGGGTAACAGATTGATAATAGGTTTACCCCGTGCTGTTCGGCTGGCCTGTGGTAACTCATAGACCTTCAGCCAGTAGACCTTACCCCGGCTGGAGAAACACAGAATGGTGTCGTGCGTATTGGCGATGAAGAGTTTATCGATAAAGTCTTCATCTTTTACCGAAGTGGCGGCCTTGCCGCGACCGCCCCGCCGTTGCGCACTATATGTCGTGATGGGTTGCGCCTTGGCATAGCCTTCATGCGACAGGGTCACCACCACATCTTCTTCGGTGATCAGGTCTTCGATCGACAGGTCTTCCTGACTGGAGCGGATTTCAGTGCGGCGTTCATCACCGTATTGTTGCTTGATTTCGTTCAACTCATCTTTAATGACCTGCATCAGACGTTCATGATTGCCCAGGATATCCAGCAGATCAGCAATGATGAGCAGCAGTTCTTCATATTCCTTAATGATTTTGTCCTGTTCCAGACCGGTCAGACGATGCAGGCGCATATCAAGAATGGCCTGGGCCTGTACCGCGGATAAGCGATACTTGCCATCGACCAGGCCAAAGGATTTTGGTAGGCCATCGGGTCGGGAGGACTCAGAGCCGGTTCGCTCTAACATTTGCAGGACCACGCCCGGCTCCCAACCTGTGGCCATTAACTGGGTCTTGGCCTCAGCCGGATTGGGTGCAGCCTTGAGCAAGGCAATAATCGGATCGATATTGGCCAGCGCCACGGCCAGACCTTCGCGGATATGGGCACGTTCACGGGCCTTGCGCAAATCAAAGACCGTGCGACGGGTGACCACCTCACGGCGATGACGAACAAAGGCTTCGAGGATCTGCTTAAGATTCAACAGGCGCGGCTGTCCATCGACCAGGGCCACCATGTTGATACCAAACACACTCTGCATCTGGGTGTGTTGATAAAGATTGTTGATCATCACCTCGGCCACTTCGCCACGACGCAGCTCAATAACCATGCGCATACCGTCCTTGTCTGACTCATCACGTAGTTCGGTGATACCTTCGATCTTTTTCTCTTTCACCAGCTCGGCAATACGTTCCAGCAGGCGGGCCTTGTTCACCTGATAAGGTAATTCAGTAACGATAATGGTCTGCTTACCGTTTTTGGGATCTTCTTCGATCTCGGTGCGGGCACGGACATAGATCCGACCACGCCCCGTGGCATAGGCCTCGGCGATGCCACGCGCGCCATTTATAATACCAGCGGTTGGGAAATCAGGACCCGGCACGAACTGCATCAGATCGACAATGGCGATCTCCGGGTTATCGATCAGCGCCAGACAGGCGTTGGTCACTTCATTGAGATTATGAGGCGGAATATTGGTGGCCATGCCGACCGCAATACCGGTTGAACCATTGACCAGCAGATTGGGGATCCGCGCCGGCATGACCATGGGCTCGTGTTCCGACTCATCATAGTTCGGGACAAAATCGACAGTCTCTTTATCGATATCGGCCAGGATCTCGTGGGCGATTTTGGCCATGCGCACTTCGGTATAACGCATCGCCGCCGGGGAATCACCATCCACCGAGCCGAAGTTACCCTGGCCATCAACCAGCATATAGCGCAGGGAAAAAGGCTGGGCCATGCGCACAATGGTGTCATACACCGCTGTATCACCATGGGGATGATATTTACCAATGACATCGCCCACCACACGGGCCGATTTCTTGTAGGGCTTGTTCCAGTCATTGCCCAGCTCGCGCATGGCAAAAAGCACGCGCCGATGCACGGGTTTCAGACCATCACGCACATCAGGCAGGGCGCGTCCCACGATCACACTCATGGCGTAATCCAGATAGGACTGTTTCATTTCCTCTTCGATATTGACCGGGAGGATTTCTTTGGCGAATTCAGTCACAGATAAACGTTTTCCTCAACTTCTCGGTTTCGGGCAAATTTAGACAGATTAAGGAGGAGATTATACCATGCAGTGTAGAGTACTGCATCAAAGGAAAACTGCTTGAGAGGTGGAATAAGAGACGCTGGAGACTGGCCCACCCGCTAACAGCCCCAGCCTCCACACTCTAAAATTTATGTATATTTAAACTGCCGCAGAGTAATACTCGTCGGTATGCTCAAACCCCCTGTTCTTCACGATATTTTTCAATAAAGTGCCATACGAATACAGCGAATACACTCAGCATGAGACCAATTATAAAGCCAAGAATGACGATCAGTTTTTTTCTGGGTTTAACCGGGAACTTTGGCTCCAGTGCCTCCTGGTCGATATTAAAGGCCCGCACCTGACTCGCATCAATTTTGGCCTTCTCCAACACCGTCAGTCTGGCCTGTAGAGGCCGCAACTCCTGGATATAGGGATCATCCGATTTTCGGTTGTTTAGTGCATCCAACTTGATCTGTAGGGACTTGGTTCCCTCGCTATAGTGGGGTGGTAATTCCTTGCCATCGGCCAATACCAAAGAGCCAGACCGTTTACTTGTATGGATATTGAGCTTGCGGGCAATATTGATTTGCTCCTTGATTTGTTGAATCTTGTCCTGTCGTTGAAGCATGGCATTCTGCCTCAGTTGTTCAATTTGTTGTTCAATTTGTTGTTTTTCAAATTGAACACTCCCATTCACATTTCCAAGCAAGGCCTTTACCGTCACCTCATTGATAAAGGCAATATATTGATTCAACAACCGAACGACCTCTTGCTTGTCGCCAAAGGTAAAAGAAACCTTTAGCTCACCACCCTTATCTTCGACCTTCAATGAAGAATAAAATGTCCCGTTAAATACATCTCTTGGGCGAACATCGACATCCGGTTTCTTCACATAAAGATTGATAAGATTATTTTGATTAAAAAACAGCCACTGATATTGGCGAGACTTTAGATTATCCGTTGCTTGTTTATAAACAGAGACCGTTGTATGTGCTTTTTCTACCATACCCTCTTTGTTTTCTTTTGGTGCAAAAAACAAATTTAAAATCTCAATATCTTTCCCCTGAGGGGCTAACAAATAGGCCTTTGTCTCATATACAGGCGTTAATGAAAGCGCATAAAAAATAGAAATGACCGTAATGATTCCGGTCAAACCAATGATCCAGAACCTTTTCCGCCAAAGAATTAAAAATAGATCGATCAGACTGATTTCATCATCCTGACGACCACCGTAATACTCCTGCGGGATCAAAACCTGATAATTGACGGGTTGTTTCGAGGCGCTAACATCATCTTGGGACATAATTTTCCTTTATCTTTCTGGATTGGTAATGAGGCCATCACCTATGCTGAGGTAAAAACATACGTATCTATATTAGGCACCAAAGAGGATATTATCAATCTGACATAAGTTGTTTGACCTTACTGAGGTTTGGTTTTTCTATAATTCCCTTTTCTGTCACGAAGGCATCGACCAAATCCGCTGGTGTCACATCAAACACAGGGTTCCAGGCACTGGCACCTTCCGCAGCCAGCCTTTGTCCACCCAGAGCCAGTATTTCCGATGTATCCCGGCTTTCAATGGGAATATCCTCGCCTGAAGCCACGCTCATGTCTATGGTTGAGGTCGGAGCGGCAACCATAAATTTAATGCCATGGTGTTTGGCCAATACCGCCAGGTTATAGGTACCGATTTTGTTGGTCACATCACCATTGGCCGCAATGCGATCCGAGCCGACGATCACCCATTGCACCTTGCCCTGTTTCATGAGCCAAGCAGCGGCACCATCGGTATTCAATACCACCGGGATACCATCCTGCAATAATTCCCAGGCAGTCAAACGGGCACCTTGCATCCAGGGTCGGGTTTCATCGGCATGGACTTCGGTGATCTTGCCCTGAGCATAGGCGCTACGAATCACACCAAGGGCCGTACCATACCCCCCGGTCGCCAACGCGCCGGCATTGCAGTGGGTCAACACACCGGAACCCGGTTCAATCAGAGAGGCACCCAGTTCACCCATGCGATGGTTGGCGGCGATATCTTCCTCCAGAATGGCATGGGCCTCTTGTAACAGACGGGGTTCGGGATCACCTTTAATATTTGCACAACAGCGCTTCATGCGTTCTATCGCCCAGAACAGGTTGACCGCTGTAGGACGTGAAGCGGCCAGGTAATCTAAATCCTGCTGCATGGCCGACAACCAGTTATCGGCGTTGTCGGCATAACGTTGCCTGGCGGCCAACACAATGCCGTAAGCAGCCGTAATGCCTATCGCAGGGGCACCACGAACCACCATATCCCGGATGGCATCGGCGACGGCTCGCACATTGGTGTAACGAATAAATTGATATTCAGCTGGCAGGATGCGTTGATCGAGTAATTCGAGATGATCGTCTTGCCAGACTATGGGGCGAATTGAATCGTGTTGATGTGTCATAACGGACTAAGATACAAGAGACCTATCAGTCGATACAAGCAAATTATCATTGCCAGCCAAACTACCCAGAACTTGTATCTTTTCCCTTGTATCCTGTATCTTCTGCCCATGCAAATCGATACCCTGCTCACCGCCAAATGGGTCATCCCCATCGAACCCCACGGTATGGTCCATCCGGATTATGCCGTTGCCGTGCATGAAGGTCGTATTATCGAGTTGTTGCCGATCAAGGAAGCCGATCGCTATCAGCCCACGACCCGCATCGATCTACCAGGCCATGCCCTGTTGCCGGGACTCATCAATGCCCACGGTCATGCCGCCATGAGTCTGATGCGCGGTATCGCCGACGACCTGCCCCTGATGGAGTGGCTCAATGAGCACATCTGGCCGGCTGAACAAAAATACGTCAATGCCGAGTTTGTCTATGACGGCAGCCTGCTGGCCTGTGCCGAGATGCTGCGGGGCGGCACGACCTGCTTTAACGATATGTATTTCTTCCCGGAAGAAACGGCCCGGGCAGCCGAGCAGGCCGGGATGCGTGCCGTGGTGGGTCTGATCGTGATCAACTTTCCCTCCGCCTGGGCGCAAGATGCCGATGAATACATCAGCAAAGGCATCGATCTGCACGACCAGTTACGCAATAACCCGCTCATCCGTACCGCCTTTGCGCCCCATGCCCCCTATACCGTGGCCGATGCCCCGCTGGAACGCATTCGCACCCTGAGCGAAGAACTGGACATCCCCATCCATATGCATGTGCATGAAACCGCCCATGAGGTCGATGAAGCGGAAAAAGAACTGCGCATGCGCCCCCTAGCGCGACTGGAAAAACTGGGGCTACTCAATCCTCATCTCGTTAGTGTGCACATGACCCAGTTCACCGATAGTGAAATTGCCCACTATGCCAGTAGCGGCGCCCATGTGGTGCATTGTCCGGAATCCAATCTCAAACTGGCCAGTGGCTTTTGTCCCTTGCATAAACTGCAACAGGCCGGGGTGAATGTCGCGCTGGGCACCGACGGCGCGGCCAGCAATAATGATCTGGATATGTTTGGCGAAATGCGTACCGCCGCCCTGCTGGCCAAGGCTGTGGCGAATGATGCCAGCGCCGTTCCGGCCGAGGATGTACTGCGTATGGCTACTATTAATGGAGCTAAAGCACTGGGGCTTGAGCAGGAAATCGGCTCACTCGAAGTAGGCAAGGCGGCCGATCTAATTGCCGTGGATCTGTCGGGCATCGAGACCGAACCTTTATATAATCCGGTTTCCCAACTGGTCTATGCCACCGGCCGTGACCGGGTGACGGATGTCTGGGTCGCAGGCAAGCATGTGCTCAAGGCTCGGGAGTTAACCACCCTCGATACTGAATCAATTCTGGACAAGGCGCGTAGCTGGCACCACAAACTGGCGCATTAATTTTCCTGTCAATCTTTCTGTCGAATCAAAGCTAAGGTAAGCTCTCGCTATGACTATACACACACTCAATGTCGACCCCGCCGAAGTGGCTAAATTCGAGGCCCTGGCCTCACGCTGGTGGGACCCGAATAGCGAATTCAAACCCCTGCATGACATCAATCCCCTGCGCCTGGATTACATCGATCACCGAGCCGGCCTGAAAGGCAAACACGTGGCCGACGTTGGTTGCGGGGGCGGCATTCTCTCCGAAAGCATGGCACAGCGCGGCGCCATCGTGACCGGTATCGATATGGGCAAGGCGCCTTTATCGGTCGCCCAATTACACAAGCTGGAATCCGGTGTCGAGGTCAATTACCAGCAGGGTACGGCCGAAGAACTGGCCGCCGAGCAACCCGAACAATTCGATGTGGTCACTTGCCTTGAGATGCTGGAGCACGTCCCCGAACCTGCCTCCGTCATCCAGGCCTGCGCCGACCTGGTCAAACCCGGTGGCCATGTGTTTCTGTCGACTCTCAACCGCAATCCCAAATCCTATTTATTTGCCATCATCGGTGCTGAATACCTGCTCAAGATGCTGCCCAAGGGCACCCATGATTACAGCAAATTCATTCGTCCATCCGAACTGGAAAGCTGGGTGCGCGAAGCCGCCCTGAGTGTGCGGGAACTGACCGGCATGAGTTATAACCCGCTGAGCAAAAAATACACCCTGGGTTATGACATCGACGTCAATTACCTGATGCACTGTCAGAAGTGAACAGGATCGAGTGGAAAGGGTCGAGGATCGAAGCATTCAGTTAGAATACCCGGCAACGATTTATCTATGTCTAAAAACTCTTCTTCCATTCGTACTGTCTTGTTTGATCTGGACGGCACGCTGGCCGATACCGCGCCGGATCTGGCCTATGCCCTTAATTTGCTGCGCAAACAGCATGACATGGATGCACTGCCACTGGAGACCATTCGCCCGGCGGCTTCGCACGGCTCTATCGCGCTCCTGAAAGTGGGTTTCCAGCTGGACCCCGGTGATGAGGGTTTTGAAGCCCTTCGTAAAGAATATCTCGCCCTGTATGAAGCCAATATCACCACCCACACCACCTTGTTTCCCGGCATGGGCGAGATCCTGGCGGAAATCGAAGGGCGCAGCATGAACTGGGGAGTGGTCACCAACAAACCAGGCTGGCTGACCGAGCCCTTGCTCGAAGGGCTGGGGGTAAGACAACGGGCCGTCTGCGTAATCAGCGGTGACAGCCTGCCCGAACGCAAACCCCATCCCGCCCCCCTGCTGTATGCCTGTAATCTGGCCGGCAGCGAGGCGGCAGAATGTATATATATAGGTGACGCCGAACGGGATATCGTCGCCGGTCACCGCGCAGGGATGACCTGCCTAATCGCCATGTTTGGCTATTTATCCGAGCAAGATCAACCCGATAGCTGGCCGGCTGATGGTCGGATCCATCACCCCCGCGAGATTCTCGACTGGCTGGTCTAGCTACCCCGGGCCATTACGGTATACTCGACACCATGTCTGAAACAATTATCTATATCACCCTCACCGGCGTCGCTGCTCTCATCGGTGGACTCCTTAGCTACCTGTTTTTACAGCAAAAACTCGCGCGACTGCGGCAGCAAAACACCGAGCTATCGACCACCCTGGAGCTGGAGCGGCGTAATAGTGAAGAAAAACTGGCGGCCCTCAGCCAGGCCAAGGAGCAATTTGCCGAGACCTTTAGCCACCTCTCCAGCCAGGCCCTGAAGCACAATAGCGAGGAATTCCTCAAGCTGGCCGAACAGAACCTCAAGCAATTTCAGGCCCGGGCCGAGGGTGACCTGGTGCAAAAGGAAAAGGCCATCGAGAACATGGTCAAACCCATCAAAGAGGCCCTCGATAAGACCGAACAACAGATCCGCAGCATCGAGAAGGATCGCAAGGAGGCCTACGGCACCCTGCACTCCCATTTGGAAAACATGGCCAGGATGCAGGAATCCCTGCAGGGTGAAACTCGCAATCTGGTGCAGGCCCTGCGTCGCCCCGAGGTACGCGGCCAATGGGGTGAAATGACCCTCAAGCGACTGGCCGAACTGGCCGGCATGGTCGAGTACTGTGATTTTTACGAACAGGAAAATGTTAACACTGAAAACGGCCGCCTGCGGCCTGACATGATTATCCGTATGCCGGACAAGCGCGAGATCGTGGTCGACGTCAAAACCCCTTTGGATGCCTATCTCAATGCCATCGAGGCCACGGACGATACCACCCGTAAGCAGGAAATGGTTCGCCACGCACGTAATGTTAAAAAGCGGGTTAATGAGCTGGCCGACAAAAGCTACTGGAAACAATTTACCAATGCACCGGAGTTTGTGGTGTTGTTCATCCCCGGCGATCAATTCCTCGGCGCCGCACTGGATGAAGATCGTTCCTTGCTGGAAGATGCCCTGAGTAAACAGGTCATTCTCGCCACGCCAACCAGTTTTGTGGCCCTGCTACGCGCTATTGGTTACGGCTGGCGACAGGAACAACTGGCCGAGAATGCCGAGCACATCAAGCAGACCGGTGAACAACTCTATCAACGCCTGATGACCTATACCGAGCATCTCAACAGGCTGGGCAAGAGCCTGGAAAGCAGCGTCAAACACTATAACAATAGCGTCGGATCATTTGATACACGTATTCTGCCCAGCGCCCGCAAGTTCAAGGAGATGGGCATCAGCCCCGGAAAAGAAACCGAACAACCGCAGAAGATCGAAACCACACCGCGTCAGCTCGATGCGCTACAGTTTGAACTGGAAGATTCCTGATCGGCTGGCACCAGACTTATTTATCCGTCCTGCCTTTAATTTCCTTGCCAATGCGTTCCACACTTTCACCCACCTTGCTTTTGACCTTTTGCGAAATATTCTGGTGGGCAAACGGGTTGGCCACAATGCTGCGACCTTTGCCAATGTTGACACCAAACCACAGGCCCAGCAACAAGCCAATAAACAAACCAAAAAACAGATTCTTAAAATTTACCCTGAGTTCACGCATACCGTTATGGCTCCCGTCTATATATGTTTTGCCCTTAACGATAACACAGGAATAGCCACTTGCAAGACGCCAACATAGAAAAGGCCTATCGCTATTGCGAACAACTCGTCCGCAGCCACTATGAAAACTTTCCGGTGGCCTCCTGGTTTTTGCCAAAGGCTATGCGTCGACCAATAGCGGTCATCTATGCCTTTGCCCGCACCGCAGATGACATCGCCGATGAAGGTGATGCCACCCCCGAACAACGACTTCAACAACTGCAGGCCTACGGCCAACAATTGAATTCGATCGCCACCAGCCAGGACCCGGTATTTATCGCCCTCGGCCATGTCATGCAGGTACATCAATTGCCCGTTCAACTCTTGCATGACCTGTTAACGGCCTTCGAAATGGATGTCAGTAAAAAACGCTATGCCAATTTCTCCGAATTATTGTTGTATTGCCAACACTCGGCCAATCCCATCGGGCGTTTGCTGGTCCATCTAAATCAACGTGTCTCAGATGAGGCCATGCAATATGCCGATGCCATTTGCACGGCCTTGCAACTCATCAACTTCTATCAGGACCTGGCACAGGATTATAAGGAAAACGATCGTATCTATATCCCCCTCGACGAAATGCAGCGATATGCAGTGACCGAAGAACACTTTAAGGCACAAACCTCTGACAAGGCGATGCAGGCCCTGATGTCATTCCAGATCCAACGAGCCCGTGACATGCTGTTATCGGGCCGTCAATTGGGTACAATACTGCCTGGCCGAATGGGATTTGAACTACGCATGGTGATCTCCGGTGGTTTGCGGATCTGCGAAAAACTGATAAATAACAATGGTAATGTGTTTGCCCGCCCAAGACTCAACAAACGCGACGGGCTAATCATGTTCTGGCAAGCCGCTATTCACGCATATTAAGCCTATACTCAATCTCATATCATGACTCCCGAACAATACTGCCAGGACAAAGCCGCCAAGAGTGGCTCCAGCTTTTATTACAGCTTCCTGTTCTTGCCGGAACAACAGCGCAAGGCGATCACTGCCCTGTATGCCTTTTGCCGTGAAGTCGATGATGTTGTCGACTCGAACATCGACACTGTGATCAAACAAACCAAACTGCAATGGTGGCGCAATGAAATCAGTGCCCTTTTCAATGCTCAGGCGCAGCATCCTGTCACCCGGGCACTAACACCGGCCATTGAGCAGTTTAATCTGCCACAGGAACAGTTCGAGGAAATCATCGACGGTATGGAAATGGATTTGCATAACAACCGTTATGACAGCTTCAAGGATCTTTCCCTGTATTGCCATCGCGTCGCCAGTGTCGTTGGCTTACTGGCAGCCGAGATCTTTGGTTACCGGGATCGTAAAACACAAAAATACGCTCACGACCTGGGCATGGCCTTTCAGCTGACAAACATCCTGCGCGACGTCTATGAAGATGCGCGGCGCAATCGCATTTACCTGCCACAGGATGAACTGCAACAATTCAAGGTCAGCGATAGCGATATTATTCAGGGGGAAACTTCAGATAATTTTGTTGAACTCATGAAGCTCCAGGTACAGCGCGCCCAGGGGTTTTATGACAAGGCCATCACTGAACTGCCGGAAGCTGATCGATATTCCCAACGGGCTGGACTGGTGATGGCCAGAATCTACCAAAGTATACTAAACGAAATCGTGGATGATGGTTATCGCGTTCTGCAACACCGCATCAAATTGACTCCCTTGCGCAAACTCTGGCTGGCATGGAAGACCATTCGTCAGGAAAAACGTCGATATAAAAAATGGCTACGTCTGAACCCAACTCACAGTTAAGCCCAAAACATGTGGCGATCATCGGTGGCGGCTGGGCCGGGCTCGCCGCTGCCGTAGCCTTATCACGGCAGCCTGATATCAAGGTGACCCTGTTTGAATCGGCGCGCCAACTGGGGGGGCGGGCACGACGTGTCCCCTTTGGCAAACTGCGTGTCGATAATGGCCAGCATCTGTTGATCGGCGCCTACAAGGATACCCTCAGACTGATGGAATCGCTGGGTGTGGATCTGGATAAAAAATTCCGGCGCCAACCCCTGGATCTCAACATCCGGAATCCGCTCAAACGCCAGACAATCAAACTCAAGGCGACGCGCTTACCCGCCCCCTTCCATCTGTTGTTTGCCTTGCTCACCTGCCGAGGCCTCAATTTTCGTGAACGTCTATCCGCCATGCGGTTTGGCAGCCGCCTGTTTATGCATGGTTTCAAATTCAATGGCGACATCTCGGTAGCTGAGCTGATGCAACGCTACAAACAACCCGCCAGTCTGGTGGAAAAATTTTGGGGACCGCTTTGCATCGCCATCATGAATACCCCGATCGCGCAGGCATCGGCCCACATCTTTCTGCGCGTCCTGCACGACAGTTTTCGTAATCAAAACCGTGACTCTGATCTGCTATACACCCGCGATGACCTTGGCAGCCTGTTACCTGACCCGGCAACCGAGTATATCGAGAAACAGGGCAATACCATTAAACTCGGCCAGCGCATTACCGGGTTGGCGATCAAGAAAGACACCGTCTATGGCATCCTGCTCGATGAACAAATGTTCGATGCCGATCAGGTCATTATTGCCACCTCGCCCCATGCCTGTCAGAACCTGATCACCGGTCACGCCCCCTTACGTTATCTCGAGCAGCAACTTGGTCAATACCATTATCAACCAATCTGCACCATCTATCTACAATACCCGCCAGAGGTCACTACCGGCCATCACATGCTGGGGGTCCTCGGTGGCCATGCACAATGGTTATTTGATCGCGCCATCAATAACCAACCCGGACTGATGGCCGTGGTTATCAGTAGCGACGGCCCCCACATGGAACTGGACAATGAACAACTCATCGACCAGGTCAAAAAAGAGATCGCCCTGCTCTATCCCGACTGGCCGGAAGCAAAAGATGCCATGGTAATCCGCGAAAAGCGGGCAACATTTCATTGCACCAGTGACATCAATCAGATCCGCCCGGAAAACAAGACACCCGTCGAAGGACTCTGGCTGGCCGGTGATTACACCAACACCGGCTACCCCGCCACCCTCGAAGGGGCGGTGCGAAGTGGTTTACAATGCGCCCGACAAATTATTGAAACCATACAACCCACAACATCAAGCGACTAACAGCAGGACCACCACGTGAGCACAATCGAAAACTACCAGGCCCCGACCGACATACTCAAAGACCGCATCATCCTCATCACCGGCGCCGGCGATGGCATCGGCGCCGCCGTCGCCAAGGCCTGTGCCGCCCACGGCGCCACCGTCATCCTGCTCGGCAAAACCATTCCCAAACTGGAAAAGGTCTATGACGAGATCGAACAGGCCGGTCACCCGCAAGCCGCCATCATTCCCGTCAACCTGGCCGGTGCCCCCCCCGCCGATTACGACAACATCATCGCCACCATCGAAAAAGAATTCGGCCGACTCGATGGCCTGCTCCATAACGCCGCCTTCCTCGGCAACCGCACCCCCATCGAACAATACAGTCTCCAGGAATTTAACGAATCCATGCAGGTCAACCTCACCGCCCCCTTCCTGCTGACCCAGGCCTGCCTGCCCCTGTTAAAAAAATCCGATGATGCCTCCATCATCTTCACCTCCTCCGACGTCGGTCGCCACGGCAAGGCCTACTGGGGCGCCTACGCCATCTCCAATGCCGCCACCGAAAACTTGATGCAGATATTGGCCGATGAAACGGAAAGTAATACGAATATTCGGGTGAACAGTGTTGATCCGGGGGCGGTTCGGACCGCGATGCGGATGAGGGTGTTTCCGGGGGTTGATCCGGAGTCGCTTGTTAAGCCGGAGGAGATTGTTGGGGGGTATTTGTATTTGCTTGGAGAGGATTCAACGGGGGTTACTGGGGAGCAGTTTAGTCTGCAAAACTAGTCCCCTCCCCCTTCGGGAGGGCGTAGGGTGGGGCCAGTTGATCGGCCTTTTCCTTTTAATTGAATCGCTACCGCGATGGCTGGATCTTAAGTCCGTTCTCGGACGGACTGCCGAGACACTTTTTGAAGCACCAAAAAGTATCCAAAAAGTGCTCCCCCTGAGATGGCGCAAACGTGTTTTGATGTTTGGCTTTCTTGTTGAGGTTCGCAGACGGGCCATCCATGGCCCGGCTGCAAACCGGCATCATCCCTGATGCCCCTGATCTTATTTTTTTTAAGAAAGCCAAACATCAAAACGCGCCATCGAAGGGGGATGATCCACTAGCAAGTATTGATTAAACCTTGTAATCTCTGGGTTTGAACCTTAAAACATTCGATAATTAGCTGAACAAATCAATCCAAGGAGGAAATATGGCATCAATAATCAATGGAAAGCTTATCGCACCCAAGGTCACCGCAAAAATTTATCCGAGTTTACATAAAGGCAAAATGAATAAAGTAAATGCCATTATCGTTCACCAAACTGACAGTGATGCCGCTCAACAGACCTTTAATCAATACAAGGCAAAGAGCACAACAGGCGCTCACTTCCTAATCGACAAAAAAGGCAACATTACCCAAACAGGCCTCCTTAACCAAAAATGTGCCCATGTCGGCAAAATATTAAGTAAATGTTATGAAACCAAAGCCTGCACCAAGGCAGACCTTGCCCTTGCTACAGCGATATACCACCAAAAAGGCCTTAAATTCTCCGTTAGAGTGAAAAATCTTTACGTCCACGAAAAAGAAAAAACTTACCCTGATCGTTATCCTATGAATGAAGATTCAATCGGTATTGAAATCGTAGGCAAAGCAAAAGCAGGTACAAAACCTGGATCAAAGGTATACGAAAGCATAAACAAGGAGCAAAACGCCTCTCTGAAATGGTTAATCAATGAGCTGTATAAGCTTCTGAACCTTGATGATGAAGATGTTTATACTCACCCCCAAATCTCACGCAAGAATGTAACCGAAGCCTCAACAGCAGCGTGGTGATGTCATGAAAAAAGCCATCTTCATATTGTTTATTTTAATTTTATCCGGATGCGAATCTGGAAAATTTAGCGATGTCACAGACATCAAAATAAAAGGCACCGGTTATGAAGGTGAAAAAGCCGGTAAACTCTGCGGCATGTTCAAACTCAATCAAGAACAAGTCAAAACTTATTTTAAACAGGCTAAAGAAATCGACAGTAATGAAGCCCATCATCAGCACGATTATTACTCTTGCTGGGTACATGGCAGTTTTAAATATAAAGGAAATTCCTGTAGCTGGAGCATCGATGTCGGTGGACTTGCAAACATCCAATGCAATGGAAAGGAATATGTCACATATTGTAAAAGCTGCGAGAACTTTATGCTTAATCAGATCCCTTGATATAGGTAATCGAAAGTATGACACTCATAAAACATGAATATACATGAAGTCAGTATCAGGAGATATCGCGCATTCGATCAGCGAGTAGATGTTTCGTTGAGAAATTTGACTGTCCTAACGGGCCCAAACAATCTAGGCAAGTCAACTGTATTGAGTGCCCTTGATCTATTCTTTTCAGTTTTTCAACCAAGAACATCGTTTCGAGTTTCTCGTGCATTACGTTATTCATATGAAAATGACTACCCAAAAAATTGGGAAGGTCGCCAAGGTCGTAGATGGCCTACACAAATCCGAGCAGCGATTGAGTTAAACGACAGTGATATTGAGGAGATTTCCACAGATCTAGCTGATCAAATTGAAAGAAATGTCGAAGTTATTGTCGAGTTCAAATGGGTCGATCGTTTCGGTACTTTCCGCCCACACATAACAACAAATGGAACAGATTCTGAAGAAGCCCATGAAGCATTGGTATCTTGGTTAAGAGAAAATGTACGATATGTGTACATTCCTGCCGCTAGAAATATTCAAGACCTACGCAGAGGGGTATTTGGTGAGCTTATATCTAGCGCCCTGATCAGGGTGAGGAGAAGTAAGCAACGCCTTCAAGCACTCGAGCGTTTGTTTGATGACGTTAAACGTGAGGTAGCCGATCTTGAGGAAGAATTAATTCAGGAGCTCCGCCAGTACCTACCCTCCGTTCACGGTCTTAAGTTTGAAATTGGAGAGTTAGACTTAGATCGATTAGTTTCAGTAGGTGATGTAGAAATAGACGACGGTGCCAAAACCCCACTTGCGCAAAAGGGCGATGGATTTAAAAGTCTTTTTACGATCTCTCTACTTCAGTACATCGCAAGGCAGAGATTCGGTAGCAATTTGATATTTGGAATCGAAGAGCCGGAAGCGCATTTACATTCTTCCGCGATATACGAAATAAAAGCTACTCTCCGCTCCTTGGCAGAGTCTTTTCAAGTATTAGTAACCACGCATTCTCCCATCCTCATTCAAAGAGATGACATACCATCAAACGTAATTGTTGAAAAACGAAATGATAACAATCCTTCATCCTTTACTAGATCAGCAAGAAATATAGCTGAACTAAGGAAGTCGTTGGGCATTCGCCCTCACGAGAATATGACAACAGCAGAGGTGGTCATAGTAGTAGAAGGTGCGTCTGAAGAACACGCCTTTCCTGCACTGTTGTCGCTTGTGAATCCAGATATAGGTGTATCAATTGCCAATGGGCGTTGCCGAGTCTTGTCAGCGGGAGGCGCAACGAACATTCCAGCTGTCGTGCGAGCACTTGCACGTGACGCTACTAGCTGTACGATTTTTATTGACTCAGATGAGGAAGGGCTACGAACAGCAGAGCGAATACGTACATCTGGACTCATGTTACCGACTGACATATTTAGGGTACCAAACCGTGAGGGATGTCCCGAGACTGAGTTTGAGGACCTATTTGATATTGGTATTTACCTAAATGCAATAAATGAGGAAATAGGATTTGGGATTACTGAGGATGACTTTAGGGATGCACAGCGCAGATCTGGCGGACGGGGCATCAGATTTAGAAAATGGGCTGATGTGATGGAGGTAATTGCTAACCAAAGAGGAATTGAGTGGGATGGAGTGGAGGGTTTAGCCAAGACAGCTTTGGCTTCATCGGTTGTACATAATGCAAAAAACAATCAGTTACAACGGCCAGCGTGGTTAGTAGGTCTTGCAAATCGAGTTATTCATTACCTTAATGAAGAGTAATGCATATTTGGGGATAGAATATTTAGGGGTAGAGTAAAAACTATTGACCCAAAACATCTCAGCACAACCCACTATTTACTTCTCTTTTAAACATGACCGCTAATTCGCTGGGATCGCCCCCTTCGATGGCGCGTTTTCAGGTTTTGTATTCATAAAAATATAAATAAGTGCGCCGCATGGACGCGGCGCTGCTCATCAGCGGTACAGGGACGTGCCGTTGATGAGCATCAATCTGAATACAAAACTTGAAAACACGTTTGCGCCATCATAGGGGGAGCACTTTTTGGATACTTTTTGGTGCTTCAAAAAGTGTCTCGGCTGTCCGTCCGAGAACGGACTTAAAATTCCAGCATCGCGATAGCGATTCAATTTAAAAGATATATTCAAATCAGTAGGCTCATTACGAGATTGCCGCGTCGCAAAAACCGCTCCTCGCAACGACAGGTTAATTCAAAATAAACATCCAACCACAGCGCCCGAAACCATCGCGGACACAGTCCGCTCCTACAATCGGACAACAACCCTATTTCATGAGATCAACATGAATCCCCAACTTCTCCAACCGATCCGCCCGGTCAGAAATAAACCGCTGAAAACTAGGCTGAGAAACATACGCCCCCGATGCAGCATAATCCATCACCGATTGAACATGAAACGCCTTCAGATAGGCCTCGGTCCGAATAATCTCCTTACCCTGCCGGTCAAAAAACACCAGCGTCGGCGCATACTGAATCCGCAATTGCCTGGCCCATTCCTTGGCGGAGGTGCGGCTGCCATTAAATGTAACCAGTTTGGTATCGGACCACATGTCGAAACGAACTACGTTAAAACGCGCCAACTGCTCAAGGGTTTCTTTACGCTTATAGATATCAGTATGCAGTTCATCGCATTCTCGGCACTGCTTTTGTTCGAACATCACGAGCAAGGGCTTGTCGTTTTGATCAGCCAAGTCGATGAGATTATAGGGCGGTTTTTTGAAAAAGGGTTGTGGATGGAGCTTGCCGCTGGCCTTGACGGCTTTGCGTTGTTGATAGAAATCCCGAAAGGCAATTTTTTCCTCATGGTGGCCGCTGACGTAATCGAGCACGGCATCAAATTTCTCCGGTGAGTAGTAACCGTTCAGCCTGAGTGCAGTATTGCCCTTTTCATCGAGGAATAGCATGGTGGGGGTGAACATGACCTTCATCCGGGCGGCAAACAGTTTTTCCCGTGCGCCGGTTCCATCGACCCAGGTGACGTCTCGATCACCCCACATATTGATCGCGATGACATCGAAATGATGTTGGGTCTTTTGGGTGATGCGGCGTTGACCAAAATTGTCGCGCAGGAGTTTGACGCAGTAAGGGCAGCCATCCTGATAGAAATAGAGAATGACCCGTTTGTCCTGGCTGGCGGCCTCTTCGATGTCTTCCTGGAAATCGAGAAAGGATTGTTTGAACCAGGCCGGTTGCTCGTGATGACCGGGATTGACCATGCCAGCGGCAAGTTCACCCTCCGGGGTGGCTGCATGGAGTGCACTGCTGCCGATGATTAATAAGGATATAGCGGTTACGGTTTTAATGATCGCGTTGTGGCTGGCCATGGCCGGACTCCTGGTCTGTTCCTGACTTTTATTTGTTGTAATGAGTTTAAACCAATTTGGCTTCAGACCCACCCGACTATTTCACCATAGTAAATATCCGTCATTTATTCGATCCCGATCTTCATATTGGGTGCCGGATTTTTGACTATTGATTGGCGCGCCTATCCCAAAAATTTTTATCGTATTGATTATGAACAATAAACACCCTGTATACGGTTTTCACCCGACTGTGGCATGGAATTCGCATATTTCGAACTACGAATGTGAATGGATAGATACAGACTTTATGGCAACACCAATCAACAATCAGACGGAATCAACGGTCAGGACGGACGATGACTCAATGGAAGTGAATGCCATTGAAATGCAACGCACCCTCAAACTGGCAGGCCTGCTACAGACCTCACTGGAAATCCCTAATGTACTGGAATATTTCCTCACGGCGGCAAAAGAGGTGGTGCGTTTTGACGGGATCCACTTTGAATATGAGCCGATGAAAGTGGAGTTGAAATTCGGCAAGCAGGCGAAACACCGTTGTTTTTACCGCCTGCGCCTGTGTGAAGAGTTGCTCGGGGTGATCAATTTTTCCCGCAAGATCCCGTTTACACCGGATGAGATGAGCACCATGGAAACCCTGCTCTGCCAGTTGATTTACCCCTTGCGTAACGCCATTTTGTACCAAAAGGCCGTCAAGGCCGCCCACGTGGATCCACTGACCGGGGCCAATAACCGGGCGGCACTGGACAAGACCCTGCAACGTGAGGTCGAGCTGGCCCATCGCCATCAGTTGCCGTTGTCGGTGGTATTGATCGACCTGGACAAATTCAAATCGGTCAATGACATCTATGGCCACAGCGCCGGTGACTATATCCTCAAGACCCTGGTGACCTGTGTCGATGAAACCGTGCGCGGCAGCGATATGGCATTCCGCTACGGTGGTGAGGAATTCATGCTGATCCTTTCCGGTACGGATACCGAGGGCGCCAAACGCATCGCCGAGCGTCTGCGTTGTGCCATCGAGACCTACCCCTTTGTCTATGATCGGCAAGAGATTGCCGTAACTGCAAGTTTTGGTGTTGCCGCTCTGACAAAGCGCGATGATGCCAAGCAGCTGTTCAACAAGGCCGACTCGGCGCTATATCAGGCCAAGGACGCAGGTCGCAACCAGGTCCATTATTACGCGGAGCCGAAACTCAGCACCGCCACTGACGACCCATCATCAGCGCCATTTTTGCCGGAATCCGGTTGAGGCCGTTTTTTCAGGCATCCCCCCTTTTTAGCGCTGGACGCTGATACAGGCCAGTCGTTACAATTCCCTTGTCTAAAGGGAAAGATGTGCCATGGACTACCTGGATCAGCTGGACAAGATGTTTGATGCCGAATATCGTCTCGTCACCATCGAGACGGAGGAGCCCCGGCGTGTCGAGGAATTGATAAGCCAACTCAGTCGTTTCAGTAACAAGGCCTATTATCACTCCCGCCCCGGTCAGGCCCTGTATCGTTTCGGCGCCTCCCACATCGAAATACCCCGCACCATCGAACCCAAAGACGTGCTGTCCCATATCGATATCAGTCGCCATTTCGGGGTCTATATCCTGCAGGATTTTCATCCCGCCCTGGAAAACCGGCAACTTA
>Ga0209633_10001641_pt1 | contig 22628 bp, 18 predicted proteins | sample Cruoilmetagenom1_FD_187290 | JGI IMG/M metagenome (GOLD analysis project Ga0209633, IMG submission 187290) | Oil polluted marine microbial communities from Coal Oil Point, Santa Barbara, California, USA - Sample 1 (SPAdes) (version 2) | ecosystem: Environmental > Aquatic > Marine > Oil seeps ... | reverse complement strand
GAAAAAACCCAATTAAACAAATATATAACACTTGGACTTGACACCAATCTTGGCGTAATTGGCACAAGGAAAAACCCCTACTTATTTATAAATACAGAGGATCAAAATGATATATTTATAGATCGTGGTTTTGCTAAAATTAATTATTTCCCGGTAAATATTAAAGCAAGTGTGGATTACTTATTAAACTATAAAACAGCCCTGCAAGGATTTTATCGTTTTCAATCAACCAGTTACTATCAAAATCATTTTGCCGGTATTAAGATTTTATATAAATTTTAATAATGAAAGCACGAAAGAAATCATATAATATGTGGAAATTTCGCACAGCTACTGATGTAAAATTATTAGATCGGTTTGTATTAGCAGTGTTATTTATTGCCGGTGTGATCAGTATTATATTATTTTCTGAATGGTGGTTTCAAAGCAAACATATCGTAAATTTCACCTTATTTGTTTTTTTGAGCACTTTTTTTTGGTACGGAATGCTTCGAGTCATTTTGATATGGATAAACTATTTAAAAATAAGCAAACCACCCATTGTACCCAAGCCCAAAAAAGGTCTATCAGTCGCTATTTTTACCACAAGTGCACCCGGAGAACCTTTGTCTATGTTTCAAAAAACTTTTGAAGCGTTGAATAATGTCAGCTACCCACACACCACGTATCTTCTTGACAGCACCGAAGATCCAACATTTAAAAAATTGGCAGAAAGTTATGGTGTTACCTGGCTCAACCTTGCCAATTTACCCGGTGCCAAAGCTGGAAAAGTTAACAAAGCCTTAGAATTAACAAACGAAGAGTTTATATTAATCCTTGATCCCGACCATATTGCTTTTCCAAACTTTTTAGACCAAACTTTAGGTTTTTTTGAAGATGAGAAAGTAGGTTTTGTACAAGTTTCACAAGGATATTACAATCAAAAAGCTTCTTTTGTAGCTGCCGGAGCTGCCGAACAAACCTATTCATTTTATGGTCCCACACAAATGGGATTATATGGATATGGCGCTGCCGTTGCCATAGGTGCCAATTGCACTTTTAGAAGAAAAGCACTCGAAAGTATCGGTGGACATGCCGTTGCATTAGCCGAAGATTTGGTAACTTCCATGCGCATACATGCCGCCGGATGGAAATCTGTATATAATCCGGTAATTGTCAGCCGTGGAATTGTTCCAGAAGATTTTGGGTCCTTTGCCAAACAACAACTTAAATGGGCAAGGGGTGTTTTTGAAGTGCTATTTGTCGATTATCCAAATTTATTTAAAAAATTTAGTTTTTGGCAACGCTTTTCATACGGCGCCATTTCATTTTACTATTTTACCGGAGTCCTAACTTTATTTTTTATTTTAATACCACCGCTCTATTTTATTACAGGTGCTATTCCTGCCAATATGATTTTTTCAGAATTTATAGCCAAAGGATTGCCTATATTAATTATTGCAACATTGATATATGCCTATGTTCAAAAATTCATGGTACATCCCGAAACAGAGCGCAAATTTCATTATAAAGCTATAATTTTAAAATATGCTTTATGGCCTATTTATTCGCTTGCATTTTTTCTTGGCATTTTAAATTATAAAATTCCTTATATTCCTACTTCAAAAAAAGCTGTAGTAGGAAGCATAACACCTTTTGCAAGACCGCTTATTTGGTATAATATATTTTTTATAATTACAAGCATTTTGGTATTTATAAACCGAAAATATTTTGTGTCACAAAGCGAATTGCTTTTTACATCAACACGTACTTGGGGAATGATTGGTTTTTCATTTCTAGCATTCATTTTTTCTTCATTGGGAATTTTAGCTGCTTATGAAGCCGTAAAACTAAAACAAGAAGATCCCTGGGAAAAAATAGATGTAAATAAAATAATTGTAAACGATAATCATTCAGAAAAAACAAGAGCATAATTATCAGAATTAAACAAATAAAATAATAAATATATGAAAACATTAATTTTAGCAGGTGGTTTTGGCACTCGTTTAAGCGAAGTAACCGGATTGATTCCTAAACCTATGGTCCCCATTGGAGACGAGCCCATTTTATGGCATATAATGAAATCTTATTGTCATTATGGATATAATGATTTTGTAATTCTCTTGGGATACAAAAGCAATGTTATTAAAGATTATTTTATCAATTACTACAGAAATAAAAGCGATATTAAAGTTGATATTGCCAATAATAAAGTAGAAATCTTAAACAACCGCGCCGAACCATGGAAAGTTACATTGCTCGAAACAGGCCTAAATACAATGACCGGAGGACGTATATTACGTGCCAAAGATGTTATTGGCGATGAAACCTTTATGCTTACGTATGGCGATGGTGTCGGTAATATTAATATCGAAAAATTGGTTGCATTTCATAAAGCACACGGAAAAATGGCAAGTATGACATCTTACCAACCCGAAGGACGATTTGGCGGTATCGAATTTGGAGAAGATAATAAAAAAGTAAATGCTTTTATGGAAAAACCAGCAGGCGATGGCGGTTGGATTAATGCCGGTTTTTTTGTTTGCGAACCTAAAGTACTGGATTATATCGAAGATGAAGATAATTGCATTTGGGAACGAAAACCTTTGGAGAATTTGGCCAAAGACGGTGAATTGTATTCATATAAACACACCGGATTTTGGAAACCTATGGATACCCTACGCGACAATAAAAAATTAAACGATATGTGGAATCAAAATAAAGCACCATGGAAAACTTGGTAAATTTTAAACAACTTTTTAACGGTATTTACAAGGATAAAATCGTATTGGTAACCGGACATAACGGTTTTAAAGGCACTTGGTTGGCCTATTGGCTACAACTAATGGGCGCAAAAGTCTATGGCTATGCACTTAAACCAGAAATTACACCCAATCATTTTGCACTTCTAAATCCAGATATTGAATACATTGAAGCCGATTTACGAGATGCTGAAACACTAGATAAATATTTTGAAAAAATTCAACCCGAAATTGTTTTTCACCTAGCAGCACAAGCATTGGTACGCCCATCTTATCATGATCCTGTAGGAACATTTAGCACCAACGTTATGGGAAGTCTTAACGTGTTTGAAGCAGCCAGAAAAACAGATAGCGTCAAAGCAATCGTCAATGTAACGAGTGATAAATGCTACGAAAATAAAGAATGGATTTGGGGTTACCGAGAAAATGATCCAATGGGTGGCTACGACCCGTATAGCGCTTCAAAAGGAATGGTAGAACTGATGACATCATCTTATCGAAATTCATTTTTTAATCCGAATGACTATCAAAAAAAACACCACGTATTACTTGCAAGTGTACGTGCCGGAAACGTTATTGGTGGCGGCGATTGGGCAACCGATAGATTGATTCCAGACATTATAAAAGCAACGGCAAAACAAGAAGCCGTTGTAATTAGAAATCCCAAAGCTACACGCCCTTGGCAACATGTTTTAGAACCTTTAAGTGGCTACCTCAACATCGGTCAAAAATTATTGGAAGAAAATAAAGAATATGCAAGCGGTTGGAACTTTGGCCCCGATTTAGACAGTAATTTATCTGTTGGAGATATCACAGACTTATCCAAAAAAGTATGGAAAGAAATTAAAATCGAATTTGGAAACGACAAAGATGCATACCACGAAGCCAATTTACTAATGCTCGACTGTTCCAAAGCACACAAATTGCTCAAATGGCATCCTGTTTGGAACATTGATGACACTATTGACAAAACTATTTCGTGGTATAAAAATTATTACGAAAATACAGCAATAAACACAAAAAAAGACATTGAAAGTTTTGTAAAAGCTGCTGCTAACAAACAAATTGAATGGACTAAATAAAATTTTTTAAGCACAAAAACCAAATAACGATGCGTTTACAAAATCAAAAAATACTGGTAACAGGTGGCAATGGATACTTAGGAAAGTTCTTGGTAAAAAAACTACAGCAAGAAGGTGGAAAAGTTTATATTATAGATAAAAACATTACTGAAAATGAGCAATCTTTTAAAGTTGACATTACCCATAAAGATCAAGTGAAAACAATCGTACAACAAATTCGTCCCGATATAGTTTTTCACCTCGCAGCGCTTTTAAATCGCGAACGAAATTTTGATAATTTTGAACGCATTGATAACGTCAATTACAAAGGAACTTTTAACCTGCTTATGGCATTAAAAGACTTGCCTTACAAAAATTTCATCTTTACAAGTACCAGTGAAATTTATGGTAGTAATCAAGCGCCTTTTGACGAAACACAATTACCCGATCCCATGTCGCCCTATTCATTGTCCAAAACAAATAGCGAAAATCTAATTCGTACTTTTAGCAAAACATATCAAAAAAATTACAATATTTTAAGATTGTTTAATTTTTATGGAGAAAATATGCCCAAACAATTCTTTATTCCACAATTAATTGATGCCTTACAAAACCAAAAAAGTTTTGACATGACTTTAGGTGAACAAACCCGAGACTTCTTGTATATTAACGATGTCGTCAATGCCTTAGTTTTATTGGCTCAAAACGACAAATTTACCCAAGAAACTTACAATTTATGTAGCAATGATACTGTGAGTCTAAAAAAACTGGTACAAAACATCAAAAAACAACTTCAAAGTGAATGTGTTATTAATTTTGGCGCATTGCCTTATCGCAAAAATGAAGTGTGGAACATGTTAGGAAACAATACAAAAATAAAAAAACACTTGGGTTTTAAAGTGCAATATTCTTTAGAAGAAGGACTCAAAAAAACAATTGAAAATACCAATATTTAAACAAAGAAAATGAAAAATCAAGACACAAAACAAAACAAATCTTTGTATAGAATTAGTTTTATATTAGTAGCCATATTGGCAGCACTTCTAATTGTATATGTTCTATCATCAATTGGTGGCAAATCTAAAGGACCTATAGAAAACATCCTACAAACAGCTGAAGACCAAGTAACAAATATAGAAAACAATGCCATTATCAAAGACCGTGTTGCCGAACGCAAACAAAAATTAAATTGGTTTGCAAACTATAAAAAAGACATAAATTTGCTTCGCAATCCAAACAAAATACTACTAGGCGGTTCAGACGATAGTCAAAAAGAATCATTTGAAACAATTATCAACTTAGAAGATTCGTTAAAAACAACTTTTCCTATCATTCATATTTATGGCGCTTGGGGCAGCAAAAAATCAGAAGAATTTCCTGAACTAGCCGTAAGAACCATTATTTCAATGGGATCCAGCCCTATGATTACTTGGGAACCGTGGCTTGGAGACTTTGACAGTAATGAATATGTAGGCATTCCGAGCATCGCAAAAAGAGATAAAAACTGTTTAAAAGCCATATCAGGTGGCACTTACGATAAATACATACGAACTTGGGCAAAAGAAGCTAAAAAAATTGGCGAACCCATCTTTATTCGTTTTGCCCATGAAATGAATGACCCCTACCGCTATCCTTGGGGACCCCAAAACAATAAAACCAAAGATTTTATTTTGGCTTGGCAACATGTGCATCAAATTTTCGAACTTGAAAAAGCAACTAATATCATTTGGGTTTGGTCGCCACACCCATCTTATGAAAAATTTGACGCTTACTATCCGGGAGATAAATATGTAGATTATGTGGGATTGGGTGTACTAAATTTTGGCACATCGGTTACTTGGAGTAAATGGTGGTCTTTTAAAGATTTATTTGGCAAGGATTATCCTAAATTATCAAAATTTAACAAACCAATTATGATAGCAGAATTTGGCTCGTTAAACGTGGGTGGCAATCGCGCCGAATGGTTTGCAGACGCACTCCGAGATCTGCCGAAAAAATATCCATTGATAAAATCTATCGTATTCTTCCATTATCCGGCTGATGAAACTTTGACAAACAAAAAAGTGAGTTGGTATTTTATCGAAGATCAAGATGTCTTAGATTCTATCAAAAAGCATATAAGAATATGGGATAAGTAAGCTATTCAACAGTCAATATTTTACTATTAATCGTTTTGTAAATTTTTCCATCTAAATTTAAGTCAACCACCTTAAAATAAATCTGCGCCCTTTTTATCACCATTTTTGAAGGCTTACCTTGTAAATAGGTTTGTAACTTAAAACTATAATTTGCTACTTGTTCATTTGCGCTTACTTCCTTAATTTTTTGTAATTTTAAGTCGCTTATACGGGCACTATCTGCTGATTTGAAATAAGTTTTTTTGAGTTGCTGCAACAACAAATCTTCTGTTTTATTAGCAAACAGTCGATGTGCATGTTTCAAAGCATAATCCTTCATCTTTGTTTGCGTTTTATCATCAAAAACCAAATACGAAATATCGATGACTTCTTGTAATTTTTGACGACCAATGGCATCAAAATTCCTATCGGTAATGACATCGGCTGTTAGATTGCTTTCATCGACCGTTTTTTGCACTCTTTTTTCAAAATTCTGTTTATCAACTTGCTTGTCAAACGTTATTGCTTCATTCGAACGTTCTGCATTTTCCGGCATATTGCTTTTAAAATCTTCATCAGCGTTTATAGATTTATGCGAACTGGATCCGGCACAACTTATAAACAAAAATACTAATATATATATGTGTAATTTCATTTGACTACATTATTTATTATACTAATTATCAATTGATTGACAACTAAAACGCAAATTTACAATTTTACTATCTCGATAATTAATTGATAGAATTTCCATATTTTTAATCAAACTGGTCGGAATACACAACTGCTCAATAAAAGCTTCTTTGCTATATACCTCAATCCCTTTTTGACTGCCAAACCACTGTTGATAAATCACCGCTTTATCATTGATTAAATCTTCCAATTGTTTTTTTCGCATATCCCAATGCTGTGTATCCGAACTGGAATAACGTCTTAGCATTAATGACAACAAATCATTTTGCAGCACAATCGTTTCTTTATAATTATCATTATCTAATTTTCTATGAATTACTTTATCTTTATAATACGGCGCATGAATTTTAAATTGAAGTGCCGTTTGGTTTGTCAAAAACTTGACGCAATTATCTTGAATTTTTAAATATTTTTCCGATTCATCTGGTAATATTTCTACAACTTCCAAGTCACTTATAGGATGGTGCGCTTCGTTTACAAAACAGATTTGGACTTGATGAAACGATGCTTGTTTAACCACAAATCCAACCAACAAAACAACCACCACAATCAAAGCTAAAAGCAAATATTTGCGAAAAGATTTATTACTTGAAACTTTTCGAGAATTTTTTTGGCTAAAATCTACCCAATTTTTATAACCTGTATATTCAGATAGCAAATTTAGCATATCGATACGTGGTAACTTTTGTATATCGTTTCTAAAATAATTGTAAAACCATTTTTCACTTACACGCGCTTTTACTTTTTGCAACAAATCTTCTTGAAAAGCAATAATATCATCACCCTTCCACTTCGATATATCAGAAGAAGAAGCTGCATTATGCTTCAAAAAAGTTGCTGCAACTTTCTGCTTAAGCAAATTAAATAATATTTTATCGTTCTCTGTCAAATTTATTATTAATTGATTTTCAGCTATTTATATTATACAATTGTTTTACAAGACATTTACCCGTCCAATACAAAGCAAAATAAAGCTTTGGTTATAGGTTTGTATCATTATTACAAACGAATAGGACTTTGAAAAATTTCACTTTACAATAATAAAAAATAATAAACACATGAAAAAATTAATATTTATCGCTAGCATAATTGCACTTAGCATAAGCAGCTGTGACCAAGGTTTAAACAAATCAGGTTCTAATATGGTTGAAGAAGCAGTATATATAAATGATGCTACTGAAAGACCAATACCTGAAGCGCCTACAGACAAAGCAGACTTAGGGCCCGAACGAAAACTTATCAAAACAGGAAATCTGAGGTTCAAAACCGACAACATCAAGGATATTACAGAAATGATACGCCTTGCCACCCAAAAATACCACGGCTATATCGCCTTGAACAAAAGCCATGAATATATGCACAGCGATACACACGAATTACAGATCAAGGTGCCTTCAAAAGACTTTGACAATTTAATTACAGACATAACCAAACACGTAGAAAAATTTGATGACAAAAGCATTAATACCATTGATGTAAGCAAAGAATATATAGATGTACAAGCACGCTTAAAAACCAGAAAAGCACTCGCAAAACGCTATATAGAATTGCTAAAAAAAACAAGTAAAATTTCTGAAATATTAGCTATTGAAAACGAATTGACTATTCAACAAACCAAAATAGAATCGGCAGAAGGACAACTCAAATATCTAAAATCTCAAACCTCTTTTGCCACTTTAAACTTAAGGGGACTTCTAATAATTAGTTCAAATCAAGACTTTCATAAAATTTTGTAGTCAAATAAAATTTGTGAGACATATCGAGATACGTTGAAATAGATTTTGTGCAGCATACGAAATATTTATGAAAGCCCTACGGGAACAAATATAGCAAACAATCTACTGCGTTAAAAATTTTCTATATAGCTACGGCTATTAATAAAAATTTATGCCTTGTATCTTATTCACTATATTTGTTTCTTGAAAAAAATAATTATTAGAAGTCCCCTTAACATATTATACCGAATCAAAACCCATTTACAAAATGGATTTCATCGACAAAACCATTAATAGCTTAAGTATCGGCATAAATATTATTACAGAATTATTCTTAGGCATTATAGCACTTTGGCCATTTGTCATTTTAACACCTATAATTATTTATTTTTATAGAAAAAGAAAACGCACAAACAAAAACAGAAAAAAAGATAATTTGAAAGCATAATTCAATACTATTCATCAAAGAGCTTATAAATAAAACTAGTAAACAATTAAAATATAAAAAGATGAAAACAAAAAAGCAAAAAAAAGCAGATTTAAACAATTACAGAAATACTTTCTTTTTGATGGGATTGGCTATCATAATGTTTATAAGTTGGAAAGTAATTGAAACCAAAACATACGCCAGCCCAATTGATATTGGAATATTACAAACAAATAGCACCAAAATGGATGAAACCATTGTTATAAAAATTGAAGAACCTGTTATGAAAAAGCCTATTGAAAAAAAAGCAAACGCTGTTGATATAAAAATAATTGATGACGACGATAAAAAATTAGAAACCAATATATTATCGACAGAATTTAAAGCTAAAGATAGTATTGCAGATGTAACCACCATAAACACCGATACCATCGAAGATGTTGATATTCAAATTGATTTTATACATATAGAACAAGCACCAATTTACCCCGGCTGTGAAGCTAAAAAAGGAAAAGCCTTAAAAAAATGCATGAGTGACAAAATCAGCAAATTTGTAGGAAAAGAATTTGATACCGGTATTGCTTCAGACTTAGGTCTATCGGGAGAAAAGGTCAAAATTATGACCCAATTTACCATTGATAAAAATGGAAAAATAGTAGAAATAAAAACGCGTTCGCATTATAAAACACTTGCAAAAGAAGCCAAAAGAGTTATTTCAAAACTACCGAGAATGAAACCAGGTAAACAACGACTAAAACCAGTCAAAGTACGATACACACTGCCAATTATTTTTAATGTTAGGGAAGAATAAAAAAAGCAAAAATCCCGATACGTATCAAAAATGACAAATTATATATCTTCTCAGTTATAGATGCTCATTTTTTGCCAAAAGAAAAATATAAAATATTTTATAATAGTAAAAACCCCAATCAAGGGGTTTTTACTTTAGGGGACTTCTAATAATTAGTTCAAATCAAGACTTTCATAAAATTTTGTAGTCAAATAAAATTTGTGAAACATATCTAGATACGTTGAAATAGATTTTGTGCAGCATACAAATATTTATGAAAGCCCTACGGGAACAAATATAGCAAACAATCTACTGCGTTAAAGATTTGCTAATTAAACCCACTTTACAAAAAAATACCTAAGAAACTATTTGCGTATTAAAAGTTTTCTTAGTATTTTTGCCGCATCAATTTTTGACTATTAAATCATAATAAAAAATAATCCTATAAATCATTGATTATGAAAGAAAAAATTATTCAAAAAGCAGAAGAATTGCATTTTAAATACGGTATTAAAAATGTAACTATGGACCAAATTGCAAGTGAATTGGGAATTTCAAAAAAAACCATTTACCAATATTTCACCAATAAAAACGAATTGGTTTCAGAAACAGTTGACGATATTTTTGACCATATTCAATCAGAAGTAGACAAAATTTGTTTGATGAAACTCAATCCCTACCAAGAGTTATTTTCGATAAAAAAACTTATCAAAAAATCATTAATACGTTCCGAAACCTCTCCACATCATCAACTAAAAAAATATTATCCTGAAATAGCCAAACGTTTGGAAAACAAAAAATTTTCTACCGTCATGGAATGCTTAGAGCACAACCTAAACAAAGGCATCAAACACGGATACTACAAAGAAAACATCAATAAAGAATTTATCAAACGGATGTATTTTAACAACACTTTATCTTTGGGAAATCCTGAATTATTTCCACCAGAATTATTTCCTAAAGAAGAAACAATGGACTTATTCCTCGCCATGTTTTTAGAAGGGATATCAACAAAAAAAGGCCGAAAAAAACTTAAAGAACTTTTATAACAGCACAAAAAATATGAAAAATATATACCTCACAATAATACTATCAATATTGGCTTCGACTTACATTCAAGCACAAGACAAAAATGATTTTACATTAGACCAAGCCATAGATTATGGCATGCAAAATAATGCCAATATCAAAAAAGCGCAAAACAATGTGCTGATTGCCCAAAAAAAGGTTTGGGAAACCACTTCAATGGGATTTCCGCAAATAGACGGCACCGCATCTTTCCAAAAATTCCTAAAACAACCGGTGAGTCTTTTACCGGCAAGAATTATTGATCCACAAGCACCCGCCGGAACCTATTTACCAGTAAAATTTGGAACCGAACAAAATATGAAGTGGGACGCTACCTTAAAACAACTCATTTTTAGCGGTTCTTATTTGGTCGGACTACAATCATCTAGAACCTATAAAAAGATTTCTGAAAATGCCGAAGTCAAAACGCGTCAAAAAATCAAAGAAGCCATTGTAAATGCTTACGGCAACGCACTCCTAACAGATGAAAGTATTAAAATTATGCAAGAAAACATCAAAACGGTCGCCGTAAATCTTTTTGAAGTACAACAAATGTATAAAAACGGATTGGTAGAAGAAACCGATGTAGAACAACTGCAAATAACCCTATCCAATCTTAAAAACCAATTGGACTACCAACAACGAATGAAAAAAATTGCCTACGAAATGCTAAATTTCACATTGGGAAAAGATATACAAACACCTCTTAAACTCACAGACGACATCGAAAGTCTAAAAGACAAAGGAATGCAATTAAATCTATTAAAATCCAATTTTAGCCCAAATCAAAATATCGATTATCGCATCAGTCAAAACCAAGAAAAAGCCAAAGAATTACAACTTAAATATGAAAAAACTAAAGCACTTCCTACAATCTCTGCCTTTGTAAATTATGGAAAAAATGCCTACAACAATGATTTTAAGTTTTTTGATAACAACCAATCTTGGTATGAACAATCACTGTTTGGCATCAATATAAACATTCCCATTTTTAGTAGCTTGGGGCGAACTGCCAAAGTACAACAAGCCAAACTCGATTATAAAAATGCGCAAATAGATCTAACAGAAAAAGAAAAAGAACTACAATTACAATTCAACAAAACCCGAAATGATTACGAACACAGTTTCAAAAACTACGAAATTGCCAAGCAAAATTACAAACTGTCAGAAAAAATAGAGAAAAAAGAAGTCATCAAATTTAAAGAAGGTGTCGGCAACAGTTTTCAACTCAATCAAGCCAGAATGCAATTGTACCAAAGCCAGCAACAATATTTACAGTCCATTATCAACATCATAAATAAAAAAGTAGCACTTGAAAATATCATAGGCAATTCAATAAAATAGTATTTAGCAATTTAAATATAACATTTTAACACAAAGCATTTATTAATAAAAATATAATAATAAAAAAATGAAACATATACTAAAAATAAGCATCGTTTTACTGCTATTAACATCTTGCAAAAACAGTGAAAACAAAAGTAATAACGATTTAAATAGTCAAAAAACAAGCATCATAAAACAAATTGATAGTTTAAACAAGGCACTCATCGATATCGATAAAGCATTGGGAAAAAACCAAGAAGAAGAGATTCCCAAAATCAAAGCCCAAAAAGCAAACAACAAAACTTTTATACACTATATAGACCTACAAGGAAGTATTGACACAGATGGCAACGTCATGGCAATACCCGAAGTAATGGGTAAAGTAATTAAGATTTACAAAAAAGAAGGTGATGTTGTACGAAAAGGACAAATTCTAATGACACTGGACAACAGCCTTATCAAAAATCAAATTTCAGAATTACAAACCCAGTACGACTTGGCAAAAACATCCTACGAAAGACAAAAGCGTTTATGGGATCAAAAAATTGGCTCAGAAATGGCGTTTTTACAAGCACAAACCCAAAAAAATTCGTTGGCAAAAAAAATAAAAACATTACGCACGCAATTGGCAAGATTTAATGTAAAAGCACCTATTAATGGCACTTTAGATGAATTAATGATAAAAAGTGGCGAAATGGCAGCACCCCAGAAACCAGTTGCCCGTATTATCAATCTTCGCAAAGTATATGCGCAAGCTGATGTGTCAGAAAAATATCTATCAAATATAAAAAAAGGCACACAAGTAGCGATATTTTTTCCTGAATTGCAAAAAACAAAACAAGCACAAATCACTTCGGTAGGAAATTATATTCACCCAAACAACCGTACTTTTAAAATACGCATAGATTTATACAATGACCACAACGAACTAAAACCCAATCAAACAGGAAATATCAAAATAAAAGATTTTGAAGCCAAAGATGCCTTGGTGTTGCCTTTATCACTCATACAAGAAGACAGAAAAGGAAACAATTATGTATTTGTCTTACAAACTGTTACAAATAAAAAAGACACTTATAAAGTGGTTAAAAAAGTTTTACAACTGGGACAAAGCTATAAAGATGAAATAATGATTTTATCCGGATTATCGGCTGATGACATCATCGCCCTACAAGGTGCACGCGGATTAACCGAAGGTGATTTAGTAAAAATTAGCAACCAAGCTGACATTGCAGAAAATACAACTGCAAAAACAACAAAAAAATAACAAAAAATGACACTGTATACTTATTTTTTATGCTTAATACATTGCATCAAATATAATGTACTCATAATAAATTTAGAATAATACACTTATGAAAAAAATACATAAACAATTTGCCTTATCAACCAGCGCCTTAAAAAATACCAATACAGTTAAGCTTGTAGTTGCTTTGCTTGCCATTGGTGGATTTATGGCTTATATAGGAATGGCAAGAGAAGCTTTCCCCGATGTAGCTGCCCCTGAAGTTTTTGTAAGCACCGCATATCCAGGAAATAGCGCTGAGGATATTGAAAATCTAATAAGCAGGCCTTTAGAAATCGAATTTAAAAAAATAAAAGGGATTGACGAAATCAAATCAACCTCTAAATCTGGTTTTTCAAGTATAGACATAAAATTTACCTTTGATATTGACCCCGACAAAGCACTTTCTGATATTAAAGATAAAATAGACGACGCTATGGGCAATCGAGAATGGCCCAAAGATTTACCACAAAATCCCAAAGCTATTAAGTTGGATTTATCCGAACTCAAACCCATTATGAACATTAATATTTCGGGAGATTATAAAGCGAGTAAATTAAAAGAATTTGCTGAATATTTACAGGACAAAATAGAACAATTGCCGCAAATTTCAGCTGCAGATATTAGAGGTGTACAAGATAAAGAAGTAGAAATAGCGGTTGATTTGAATCAAATGATTAACCGTAATGTCAATTTTAGCAATATTGAACAAAGCATCAGTAATGAAAACCTAAGCATTTCTGCAGGCGACATCAAAGAGGGCGGCATTCGTAGAAATGTAAGGGTAATTGGCAAGTTTAAAAATCCCAAAGAAATAGAAAATCTTATTATTCGTAAAGCAAAAGACAAAGTTACTTACTTAAAAGATGTTGCCAAAGTCATTTACAAACAACAAGATGCTGAAAGTTACGCACGCGAATACGACAAACCTGTCGTGATGCTAGATGTCAAAAAAAGAAGTGGTGCCAACCAAATCGAAGCTTCAGACGAAATCAAAGTACTTATAGCTGAAACGAAAGAAAATGTTTTTCCAAAAAATGTAAACATTTCCATCACCAACGATTTATCCAATATAACACGCAACCAAGTATCAGATCTCGAAAACAGTATAATTCTGGGAATGCTTTTGGTCATCGTCGTATTGATGTTTTTTATGGGATTTAGAAATTCGCTTTTTGTAGGAATTGCCATCCCATTATCTATGTTAATGTCCTTTTTAATCCTATCTCTTTTAGGGGTTACACTTAACACAATGGTATTATTTGCACTGGTATTAGCATTGGGTATGCTGGTGGACAACGGTATTGTAATTGTAGAAAATGTTTACCGCTTTCGGCAAGAAGGTTACAAACCTTTTGAAGCAGCCAAACATGCAGTAGGAGAAGTAGCTTGGCCTATCATTGCCTCTACAGCTACTACCCTTGCAGCTTTTATCCCCTTGGCTTTTTGGCCCGGTATTATTGGCGAATTTATGAAATATTTGCCCATCACATTGATTATCGTATTATCATCTTCACTTTTTGTCGCTTTGGTAATCAATCCCGTATTGACATTGGAATATATGAAAATGGAAGAAAAAGCCTTACCAAAGAAAAAAGCATTCCGAAATTTTGTTATCTTTTTGGTTTTGGCAATCATTGTTTTTGTAGGCAAACAATTTAGCATACCAAAATATAAAGGACTTATCAATGCAACAGGTCTGATATTTATTTTATTGGCAATCTGGCAATTATTATACCACTTATTACTAGTCAAAATTATCAAATGGTTTCAAAATATATTTTTACCTTGGTTAGAAGCTTTATATGGAAGATCACTGAAATTTGCCCTACGCGGAAAAAACGTTTACCTTTTATTCTTCGGCACTGTATTAATGCTATTTTTCTCTATTGCTTTACTAAAAGTCTTTCCGCCTAAAATTAGTTTTTTTCCCGACTCAGAACCCAATCAAATTTATGTGTATGTGGCGCATCCTATTGGCACCGATATTGATATAGTCGATGACTTTACCAAAGACATCACCCATAAAATTGAAAAATATTTCGAAGAAAACAATTACAGTTATTTGCTTACCTCCATCATAGAACAAGTAGGTGAAGGTACTGGAGATCCACAAAAAGGCGCCCAAGGAGGCAAAACGCCTAACCAATCTAAAATTATACTAGACTTTGTAGATTTTCAATATCGAAAAGGGGTGAATACTTCGCTAATTCTTAACGATATCAGAGACCTCATAAAAGGACATGCCGGTATTAGAGTGTCAGCTGACAAAAATCAAAACAAACCTCCAACAGGTGCAGCGATTGATTTAGAACTTACAGGAGATGATTATGACGAATTACTCACAGAAGCCTACAAAATAAAAAAATATCTAAACGATGCCAATATTCCGGGAATAGAAGAATTACAAATTGATGTGGACAAAAACAAACCAGAACTCCCCGTCATAATAGACCGTGAAAAAGCAGGAAGGTTTGGTATCAAAACTGGTCAAATAGGTGATGCTTTACGCACATCCATTTATGGTAAAGAAGTCGATCGATACAAAGACGGCGACGACGATTACCCAATTAATGTTCGTTTGGCCAATAAATATCGTTACAGTCGTCAAGACCTTCTAAACCAACATATCGTTTATCGCGACCAACAAAGCGGCAAGATTGTAAGTGTACCTATTTCGGCATTTGCTACCTTGAAATCTGCCTCTAGTTTTAGCGCGATTAAACGAAAAGACTTAAAAAGAGTCATTGCCATTACTTCTAAGGTCTTAGAAGGATACAATACCAATGATATCGTAAAAAAATTAGGCATTCAAATGAAAAAATATCAAATGCCACACGATATTTCCTATGCGTTTCAAGGAGAACAAAAAGAAATGCAAAAGAATTTGACTTTCTTATCAAAAGCACTTATGATTGCCATTTTTATCATTTTCTTGATTTTAGTGTCACAATTCAACTCTATGACAACGCCATTTATCATTTTGATAACCGTTGTTTTAAGTATGATTGGCGTCTTTTTGGGACTCATCTTGATGCAACAAGATTTTGTGGTCGTTATGACAATGATTGGAATTATATCACTTGCGGGAATTGTGGTCAACAATGCAATTGTGTTATTAGATTTTACACGCGTCATCATCGATAAAAAACGGCGGGAACAAAACATAGGAGAAGAAGAATTGAGCCCGCAATCACTGGTGCATGACAGTTTAGTAGAGGCCGGAAAAACACGCTTACGCCCCGTATTGCTTACAGCCATTACAACTATTTTGGGTATGATTCCCTTAGCAATCGGACTGAATATCGATTTTATAGGACTCTTTACCCACTTCGATTCCAATTTTTATATCGGAGGAGAAAATGTCGCCTTTTGGGGACCCATTGCCAAAGCAATTATTAACGGATTGGCTTTTGCAACCTTCCTTACATTGATAATCGTACCGGTAATGTTCTTTATTCAGTTTAGAATCAAATACCGATTTGGATGGAAATAATTACAATAATTAAATCTAAAAACTTCCCAATATATTTTTTTGGGAAGTTTCTGTGTTAATTACTATTGCTTTGTAACATTAAACCTAAATATTCGTTAAAAGATATACATTGTCAATACTAAATGATTAATTTCATCGTGTCAAATAAATTTATTTTAATAATCTTGACCGATTTTTAAACATAAAATGATGATTGTCAAACTAAAATCTTAAACACATGAAAAAATACTTCATCGTCATATCGCTTCTATTTCTTACGCTTACGCAAGCGCAAGAAAAAAAATGGACTTTGCAAGCCTGCGTTGATTATGCACACCAGCACAATTTGCAATTGAAACAAAGCGAATTGGATATTGCACAAGCAGAAATCAACAAAACAAGTACACAAACCGCCTATTTACCTACCATAAATACCAACACGTCAGCTTCGTGGAGTAGTGGTTTAACCAAAAACTATATTACAGGGGTCAACGAAAATCAAACTACTTTTGGTGGTAACGGAAGCATTCGTTCAAATTTGAATTTATTCAGCGGATTTAAAAATAAATACAACTACAAAAAGTCATTATTAGACATCTTATCTGCAGAATACCAATATGCCGATCTTAAAAAAAGTATCGATATGCAAATTGCCTCAGCATTTATGCAAATATTACTCGCCAAGGAAAGCCTTTCTACCGTAAAACAACAACTAGAAAACAGTATTCAACAAAAAGACAAAACCGCTGCAATGATACAAGCAGGTGTATTGCCCAAAGGCGATTTAATAGATGCCGAAGCACAAATCACCAATGATAATTTACAAATCATTCAAGCAGAAAACAACTACGAAATTGCCAAGCTTAATCTGGCACAATTATTAGAATTTAACGATCCAAATACTTTTAAAATAGATGAAGACCTATCCAATTTAAAAATAGACGCCAATCTACTGACCAAATCTTCTAAAAACTTATATAACCAAGCCTTACAAACCAGCGACAAAATAAAATCAACAGAAACGCAAGGAGAAATTGCACAATATCAAGTAAAATTAGCCAAGTCGAGCTACCTACCCGCATTGAGCGCTTTTGCCAATGTCAATACAGGATATTCAGACAGAGAAGGTGTCGGTTTTGGTGGTGTTGCTGTGCCGGCAGATCCTTTTGGCAAACAAATAGAAAACAATTTAGGCGCCTCTTATGGTTTATCATTAAACATTCCTATATTAAACGGACTAAACGTAAAACATCAAGTAAAGAGTGCCAAGCTAAATATAGCTAGAACCAATATCGCTTTGGAAACAAACAAAAAAAATCTTAAAAACGATATTTATAAGATGAAAACCGATTTGGTTGCCGCCTTTCAAAGTTTAAAAGCTGCCGAAGCCAATTTAAAAGCACAGTTAAAATCATATAATTATGCAAACGAAAAATTTAAAGTTGGCATTTTAAATATTTTTGATTTAAACAACATCAAAACCCAATATGTAGCGGCACAAAATAGCTATATAAATGCTAAGTATCAATATTATATGAAATCCAAAATATTGGAATACACCATAAAATAATAAGAGCAACAGAATTATAACCAAAAATTATTTCTATAAAAAATAAAAAGATGAGCAAAACATTAAAATACATACTAATTTTCGGTGCTATCGCAGCTATATTACTGACTGTAGCTTCTGCCAAAGGATGGTTGGGCAAAAAAGATTACGGAAAAAAAGTCTTTACCCAAAAAGTTGAAAAGGTTGACATTATTGAAACCGTTACCGGTTCTGGTAAAATCCAACCCGAAAAAGAAGTCAAAATATCATCAGATGTTTCTGGTGAAATTACAGCTTTACCTATTAAAGAAGGGCAATCCGTAAAAAAAGGTGATTTATTGGTCAAAATAAACCCCGATTTATACCAATCAGGACGCAAACGTGCCGTAGCAGCCGTACAAAATGCACGTGCCAATTTATCTCAAGCCAAAGCCAGATTAATCTCAGCCGACCAAGAGTACAAACGCAGCAAAACACTTTTTGCCAAAGGCATTATATCCAAAGCAGATTATGACAAAACCGAAACAAACTACAAAGTAGCGGTTGCAACCAAAAACGGTGCCAGTTTTAGCGTAAACAGTGCCTTGGCAAACCTTAACGAAGCCAATGACAACTTAGCACGCACCACAATTTATGCACCCATATCAGGAACCGTTTCAAAACTAAATGTTGAAATGGGCGAACGTGTGGTCGGAACCAAACAAATGACCGGAACCGAAATTATGCGAATTGCCAATCTTAACAATATGGAAGCAGTAGTAGATATCAACGAGAATGATATCGTCAAAATAAAAGTAAACGACTCTGCCACTATAGAAGTTGATGCCTATCTAAAACAAAAATTCAAAGGCGTTATTACAGAAATTGCCAACTCTGCAGATAATCAAATAAGTAGCGCTGATCAAGTAACCAATTTTGAAGTTAAAATACGAATTTTAGAGGATTCTTATAAATATTTATTAGAAGGAAAACCTAAGCATTACTCACCATTTCGTCCTGGAATGACTGCATCTGTAGATATTATTACCAATACCAAACGCGGTGTTATTGGCGTGCCTATAAGTGCTGTAACGGTTCGATCTGACACAACAACTACCGACAAAAAACATAAAAAATTAGACAAAAAAGACACTGAAAATTCTAATCAAAAATTTGAAATTGTTTTTATAAACAATAATGGAGAAGCCTTATTAAAAGTTGTAGAAACCGGTGTGCAAGACGACAATAATATCGAAATCTTAAAAGGTATAAAAGAAAGCGATGAAATTATTACCGGACCTTATAATTTAGTAACCAAAAAGTTACAATCAGGTGATAAAATTAATATTGAAAAATAAATTTAGAAACATTTGAAAAAAATATTTTTTAGAAAGCATATTATTTTTCAATTCTTATTTGTATATTTGCAAACTCAAAAAAACTAAAAATCAATAGAATATGTATGCAATCGTAGAGATAGCAGGGCAACAATTCAAAGTGAAAAAAGACCAAAAAGTTTTTGTTCATCGTTTACCCCAAGCAGAAGGTGACAGCGTCAAATTTGACAATGTACTTCTTTTGGACAACAAAGGAGCAATAAGCATTGGCGCCCCCGCTATAGAAGACGCAGCTGTAGTAGCTAAAGTCCTTCGTCATTTAAAAGGTGACAAAGTAATCGTGTTTAAGAAAAAACGTAGAAAAGGTTACAAAAAGAAAAATGGACATCGTCAGTATTTGACAGAAATTTTGGTAGAAGATGTAATTGCATCTGGTGCTAAACCTGCAAAGAAAAAAGACACCAAAGCCAAAGCAAAACCTGTTGCTAAAAAAACTGCTAAAGCACCCGCTAAAGTAGCTGAAGTAAAAGAAGTAAAAGAAGTAAAACCTGCAACCAAAAAAGCACCTGCCAAAGCCAAAGTTGCCAAAGCAGATGATTTGAAAAAAATAGAAGGTGTAGGTCCTAAAATTGCTTCAATATTGGCAGAATCTGGTTATGAAACTTTTGCTAAATTGGCAAAAGCTGACCCAGAAAAAATACGCGAAATTCTTTTAGAAAAAGGCGGTAAACGATATGCAATGCATAACCCTGAAACTTGGCCAGCACAAGCAGAAATGGCAGCTGCAGGAAAATGGGATGAATTAAAAAAATGGCAAGACGAACTCGATGGAGGTCGCTCTTAATATTTTAAATATTTTTATAAAACACTAAAACTATAATATTATGGCTCATAAGAAAGGTGTAGGTAGTTCAAAGAACGGTAGAGAATCCGAAAGTAAACGATTAGGTGTTAAAATCTTTGGTGGACAAGCTGCCATTGCCGGAAACATCATTATCAGACAAAGAGGCACAAAACATCACCCTGGAGAGAATACTTTCATGGGTAAAGATCATACAATTCATGCTGCTGTTGATGGCATCGTGAAATTTGAAAAGAAAAAAAGTGGTAAATCTTATATTTCAATCATTCCGGTTGAAGCATAAATAATTGCTTTTATAACTTTTGTAAAGCGCATCCAAAAATTGGATGCGCTTTTTAGGTTTTGTATATATCCTAATATATTAAAATCACTTATTAAGACCGTTGCAAAACTATAAAGAAAAAAATAAAAACAATTCTTTGCAACGACCTTTTATTAAAAATACTAAAATATATTCTAAATGAAATTCTACAAAAGACTGTTAAAGGTCAATGCATTTGATTAAGAAATTGTATCTTTGACAAAATTTAGCAAATGACCTTCTGGACAAAATTAGCGGGAATCATCCTTAGAAACAAACTGATTTTTATCTTTCTATTGCTTATAACCACTGGTTTTTTTGCATCGCAATGGAAATATGTCAAGATTTCTTATACGCAAGACAGCATCTTGCCCAAAGATGATCCGTATGCTATTGAATACGCACATTTTAAATCAAAATTTCCCAACGATAACAACTTAATTCTCATTGCTATTAAAGACAGCAGTCTGTTTACCAAAGAAAAATTAAATGCTTGGAACAACCTGTCAAAAGAATTTCAAAAATTACCCGAAGTAGAACAAGTTTTTTCCATTGGCACACTTAAACTGTTGCAAAAGGATACAATAGAAGAACGTTTTGTATTAAAAAATTTACTAAAAGGTGAAATCCAAAGCGATGCACAAGCACAACAAATAAAACATAAACTTTTTGATTCACTTCCATTTTATGATGGTTTTGTGTTTAACAAAAAAACAGGTGCCGTACAAACCATTATTGCTCTAAAAAAATCTGTGTCAAAATCTAAAAAAAGAGTTGACTTTATCGTTGACAAAGTAGCACCTTTATTAAAAAAATATGAAGACACTTATCATCTAAATATAAAAAAATCAGGATTGTTATACATTCGCACACTCAATGCCAAAGTCTTAGAAAAAGAAATTCCCTTCTTTATAGGATTTTCGCTTCTCGTAACCGCAATTCTTATATTATTCTTTTTTAGAACCGGCTCGCCCATTTATACTTCCATACTCATTGTTTCTATAGGCGTCATGTGGTCATTTGGCATTATGGGCACTTTGGGTTATCAAATAAGCATTTTAACGGCCATTATTCCGCCTTTGGTCATTGTTATTGGTGTTCCCAATGCCATATTTCTCATCAATAAGTACCAGCAAGAAATAAAAAGCCACGGTAATCAAGCGCGTTCCTTACAAAGAGTGGTCAGCAAAACCGGAAATGCCATCTTGATGACCAACTTAACAACTGCCATAGGTTTTGGTACTTTTGTGATTGTTAACAATCGCTTGCTTAGAGAATTTGGAATTGTAGCTTCTTTGTCTATCTTATCCATATTTATCTTATCTATTTTACTGATACCCATTATTTATAGTTACCGAAAACCACCTAAAAAAAGTCATTTAAAGCATTTACAAAAAAAATGGGTTAATAATTTTGTCAATTGGCTGGCAAAAATGGTACGGCACAAACAACGACATATTTTTGGCATTGCCATTTTACTGATGATTGTCAGTATGATCGGTGCTTATAAAATTAAGGTATCTGGAAGTATGTTATCCGATTTACCCAAAGAATCCAATTTTTACAAGGATATAAAATTCTTTGAAGAACAATTTGGCGGTATTTTACCTTTAGAATTTATGGTGGACACCAAAAGAAAAAAAGGCGCTTTCAAATCACAAAATTTATCAAAAATCGATAAGTTTCAAGAAAATATTTCAGACCTTCCAGAATTATCAAAACCTTTATCAATTGTCAACTTAGCAAAATATGGCAAACAAGCTTTTTATAATGGCAATCCAAAATATTACCAATTACCATCCTCGCATGAAAGAATGTTTATTTTACCATACATCAAAAATGTAAAAGGAAAAGAAAATATGCTGAGAAGCTATACAGATTCCACCCAACAATATCTTCGAA
>Ga0209633_10001640_pt1 | contig 22632 bp, 19 predicted proteins | sample Cruoilmetagenom1_FD_187290 | JGI IMG/M metagenome (GOLD analysis project Ga0209633, IMG submission 187290) | Oil polluted marine microbial communities from Coal Oil Point, Santa Barbara, California, USA - Sample 1 (SPAdes) (version 2) | ecosystem: Environmental > Aquatic > Marine > Oil seeps ... | reverse complement strand
AATTCCTTCTTTATCAAGCAAAGATCCAATGTCATATATGTTATATCCATCAACAACTAAAATCTTGAAATATTTCTGTTTCCCTGTAGAGATATTTAAAAGCAGATCTTCTATACTTAAGTTATCAGCTGTATAAAACCCATATTTTCGATTTACACTAAATAGTAATATGTATTTGACATAGTATTTAAAAAAAGGAGGAGTGTCCAGATACTTAAATATTTTATTATATGTATCTATAAATTTCTCATTTTTATCAATTTTTACATCTACTGTTACATGGGTGTTTTTAATAAAATTCTCTGATTTTTTTATATAATAAAAGAAACCCATACCCATGAGTAAGGTTATAATTAAAAACGGTATAATGATTTTTTGATACATACTTTTATATGTTTATATACTCTATAAACCTTTTAAAAAGATAAGCAGAATCATGTGGACCAGGTCCATTTTCAGGATGGTATTGCACAGAAAAGATAGGCTCCGTTTTATGTTTTACTCCCTCTACTGTTCCATCATTCAGATTAATATGCGTTAATTCAACATTATCTTTTAATGTAGTTAAATCTACTCCAAAACAATGATTTTGTGTTGTAATTTCAACTTTTCCAGTAGATAAATCTTTTACGGGATGATTCCCCCCATGATGGCCAAACTTTAACTTATACGTCTTGGCACCCAAGGCAATAGATAATATCTGATTACCCAAACATATACCAAAAATAGGATATTTACCAATTAATGATTTTGTCAGTTCAATGCCGTATTTTATTGGCTCAGGATCTCCGGGACCGTTAGATAAGAAAACTGCATCAGGCTTTAGTTTTGCAATGTCATTTATTGAGCTAAATGCTGGGACAACAGTTACTTTGCAGTTATTATCCACGAGATGTCTCAAAATATTTCTTTTTATTCCAAAATCTACAGCCACAACATGGCAAAGTATTTTTTCAGGTTTATAAAACCCTTTGCCTAAGACCCAGGTGCCCTCTTCCCAAATATACTTTTTTTTAGTAGTTACTTCTTTTACAAGATCTTTACCTACAATAGGTGTGAGCGTGCATGCTTTATCTTTTAGCAAGTCTAGATCAGATGTTTGATTACTTATAATTGCGTTCATGGAGCCTTTTTCTCTTATATGCTTTACCAACTTTCTTGTATCGATACCTTCAATACCGATTGTATTATGTTTTTTTAAATAATCCCCCAAACTTGAAGATGCTCTGTAATTGGAATATACCTTACTGTATTCTTTTACAATAAATGCAGACACATATGGTTTGCTTGATTCTATATCTACGTTATTAACACCATAGTTGCCGATCATGGGGTATGTCATCACAACCATTTGTCCATAGTAAGAAGGATCTGTTAAAATTTCCTGGTAACCTGTCATTGAAGTATTGAACACTACCTCTCCTTCAGTTTCTCCACTTGCTCCAAAGTTTTTTCCACAAAAAATTGTACCATCTTCCAAAACAAGATAAGCTTTATTCATCTAATATTTTCCTTTACCTGCATATTATTGTATTATCCTAACGGTGTCAATCCCCTCTATTAAAGAGCCAGATTCTGTATCTTCACCTAGTAACATATCTGTCACAGCCACTTTATTTACTACTCGTTCAACAATGCCATTTAAGGTTTTTTCCTTATAACTCCAAAAGTCATGTATTGTGTATAGCTTTTCATTATATTCTCCCAAATATAGCATTATGTGTCCAGGCATTCTTAATATGGTTATGCCAGGGATTGCATATTCTCTAATGGCTGAATATTTGTCACTATTATTTTTATATATTTTAAATTCTTTAACCAGGTGCCCTACTTTAGCTTGAGATGTGGAATTTCTAGGCAGAGCTATACCCATAGTTCCAAATATCTCCTGGATAAATTTTGAGCAGTCTTGTTCAGCAAACATACCTCCCCATCCATAAGGGGTATTAAGTAATTTGAATGCTTGAGTTATAGCATTTCTTGCTGTATAAGATAGATAGCCCCTGTGCGCATCGTTTCTACTCAAAAAAGATGATTTTGTCTCCACGTAGCCATTTTTCTTTCTTACAGACAATTCTATTTCATAGTAAGTGTTATGTTCCATCAATAAAGGAAATTTTGATCCCATCCTAACACTGCTATAGAATGTTTTCATATCTAAATCGGTGTAGATATCCGCTTTTGCTGATGTTATAACAACAAAATTCTTCTCATACATTCTATATAATTTATCCTTTGGACATAACCCTACATCTTTTTTTTTGATCCACCCACTACTATATGAAGTTTTTGTATACAACCACTTCCCATCAAAACTTGCATGCAAAATTATTATAGGAGTGCCTATATCATAAGCACTGTTTTGCACCCTATCAAAGTTTATATCAAAAGCGGATCTATATATACGTTTATCTGTCGGCAATTGTCTCTGGTCAGTGAAACCAGTTATATAACCAAATTGAGGTATAATCGTTTCAGGGATGCCATCAAGATTTAAATTGTTTTTTATTTTATCAAAAAATAAAGGATCTGTTTTTTTACCATTTTCTAAAAAATATCTATTAAATGCATAAGAAAAATAAAAATCCATGATCTCTTTCCTTATTTCAAATCCATTTATTATTGCAGGGTGATCTTTAATATTATTTATTAGCTTGAGTTTGCTTGATGTTATATTATTAAAATTTTCTATTTTTCTGCTATTCATTGCAATTTCATCAGGATTCCCATGTTTTGATATCCAGAAACCAGGAGTTTTCATAGAATCAATAGTGCGAGGCATTCTTGTCGGAGCGGAATAATACAAAGTTTCTTTGGCAGAGCATCCAATGGATATTAAAACTATAAAGAATAAAAACGACTTATTGAATCCAGAGAACTTTATTCTTTCACCCAAAATACATATAACCATGGCGCCAGAGTACGTTAAATCAATTAACAAAACAATAATTATTTTTAGATGTAAGTAGAGGTGAAATGCTGAATTTCTGATCATTTGAAATAAAACTTACAATAATAATGAGGTTATTGTTTCTTTTGTTACATTTTTAATGAATTTTACATGACTTACCTTGTTTTTGTATGGCAATCAAATTGCTCAAGTAGATTAGATTGAGGAGTAAAATATGAATAACATTAAAGATAGAATTGAAAAGCATCCTTGCTACTGCGCAGAAGCTCATTTGAAATATGCAAGAATACATCTCCCTGTAGCCCCCAAATGCAATATACAATGCAACTATTGCAATAGAAAATACGATTGCTCAAATGAATCAAGACCAGGAGTAACCAGTAAGTTATTAACACCCGAAGAGGCTTTAGAAAGGCTGAAATATGTTGATAATGAGATGAGCAACTTATCTGTTGTGGGGATAGCAGGTCCAGGGGACCCTCTTGCCAATGCTAAAAAAACATTTGAAACATTGAAAATGGCAAAAGAATATAAACCAGAACTTAAGTTATGCCTTAGTACAAATGGCCTTCTACTTGAAGAACATATAGATGAAATAAAAAACTTAAATATTGAGCATATAACCGTTACCGTTAACACAATAAACCCAAAAACAGCGCTAAAAATATATAACTGGTTTAGGATAGACGGTAAAAGATATAAGGATTTAGAGGGTGCTAAGATATTTATTAAACGCCAGAGAGAAGGGATAAAAAAGTTAGTTCAAAACGATATAATAGTTAAGATAAATACGGTTTTAATCCCTGAAATAAACAGTAGTGAAATTTCTGAAATATCTTTTACTATCAAAAAATTAGGAGTGTTCATACATAACATATTGCCGCTTATATCAAAACCTGAATATGGGACTGTTTTTGGAATGAATAATGTAAGAGAACCATCACAGGATGAACTTGATAAAGCGAGAAATGACAGCGCATCGCAAATGGGAGGCTTTTCTTTTGTAATGAGACATTGTAAACAATGCAGAGCTGATGCAATAGGGATGCTCGGTGATGATCAGTCACAAAAATTCCAAAATAAGGAGGCTACATTAAAATCTAATGATAGAAATACTTAATTGACAAAATTAAAAATGCTTAATAAAAACATAAAAGTAAGATTTGCTGCAACATCTAGTAATCAGACTTTTATTGATCAACATTTTGGAAGTGCTGACCTGTTTCATATATGTGAAACAGATGGTAAGAAAGTTGAATTTATTGAAACAAGAAGTATCTCTAAGTATTGTGAAGGGAAAAATAATTGTTCTGATAAAAAAGATAAGATAGATTTATTAGTGGAAGCTGTAAAGGATTGTTCAGCTGTTATCTGTGTGAGGTGTGGCTATAACCCAAAGAAGGTATTGAATCAGCATAATATATATATAATATGCTGATTTTGCTTTTAAATCCGTTAAAAAAGCTCTTCTTATGTCATTCAACGTAGTCAATAAAAAACAAGTTTCCTAATGGAAAAATTTTTATGATACCAATTGAAAAAATGATAAGAATAAGAACAGGAGAAACAGATGAAAATAGTTTATAATACTTGCAAAAGATTTTTAATTTTATCACCTTTTTTTCTAGGATATGGAGTATGCTTTGGAGATGAAATTCAAGGTATATCATCAGTTCAAAACCTGCAGATGAACATAGACTGGCTCTGGACATTAATCGCTGCTTTTATGGTATTTTCTATGCATCTTGGTTTTGCAATGGTTGAGTCTGGGTTTACCAGGTCTAAAAACTCAGTAAACATAATAATGAAAAATTTGTTAACCGTTTCTATAGGTATATTAGCTTACTGGTCCATTGGATTCGGACTTATGTACGGTAATAACTCTTCAGGTTTTTTTGGAACAGAAGGGTTCTTTTTATCCAGCTGGGATATGGTTGATAACTGGACACTCCTATTTTTCTTATTTCAGGCAGTTTTTTGCGCTACATCCGCAACCATTGTATCAGGCGGAGTTGCAGAAAGAACGGACTTCATTGGGTATATTATTGTCAGTTATGTAATATCAGCCCTTGTGTATCCTATTTTTGGTAGCTGGGCATGGGGTAGTTTATTTCATGGGGGAGGCTGGCTTGAAAACCTTGGTTTCATAGATTTTGCAGGCTCTACCGTAGTGCATTCAATAGGAGGGTGGGCAGCTCTTTCAGGTGCTATTGTTGTGGGGCCCAGAATCGGCAAATATACTGCGGACGGCAAAGTTAAACCAATTCCAGGACATAATATCCCTCTTGCAGCTGCAGGTATCTTTATACTCTGGTTTGGCTGGTATGGTTTTAATGTGGGGAGCGAAGCTGCAGTCAACTCCCTGCTCCCTCTTATTGCTGTTAATACAACATTAGCTCCTGCTTGTGGGGTAATAAGTGTATTACTACTAAGTCGTGCTCTATACAAGAAATATGATGCAGGGATGACTTTAAATGGTGTTTTAGCAGGTCTTGTTGCTGTTACCGCAGGGTGCGCAACCATGAGACCTGCATCCGCAGCAATAACAGGGGTTGTAGCAGGAATTATCGTAGTTTATTCAGTTATATTTTTTGATAAGCTCAAAATCGATGACCCAGTGGGAGCCATATCAGTTCATGGAGTATGCGGTGCCTGGGGTACACTAGCAGCTGGTATTTTTAATTATGATTTTGCTTCTAAATCATTTGACCCGGTTATTCTACCTCAGTTAATTGGGATAATAACTGCCTTTGTCTGGAGTTTTTCAGTATCGTTTATAATATTTAAATCTATTGCAAAAATATACAGGCTGAGAGTGCCAGAAAAAGAGGAGCTAGAGGGGCTTGATTATTATGAGCATGGGATAAACGCATATCCCGACTTTTTGCATATACATACCAACTAAAATATCTGATTTTATGTGACAAAAATATGACCCGCATATCTTTTATTTTTTTATAAAATTTATGCAAAACGGTGAGACATTTTAGATTATCAGTCATTTTTAGTGCATATTATTTAAGTAATCTACAAGCAGTGTGAGAAGGAGGAATGCTTTTATGTTGTTTTTAATGTGCTAAGTTTTATTGCTGATTATTACGTAACTATGTGCTGTTATATTCTGTATGGCAATTACATATGCAATGTACTTTTGTTTTTTTATGTTGGGGTATAAAATCTGCTGATAGGTCGTACCAGGCAACTTAATGAGCTCAGGCTCATATCTTGACCCTAAGAGCAGGTCTGTTATAGCGTCTTTTAAAAATCCTGACAGCGAATCAATCACAACTTCTGTATAAAAGCTTTAAATTACATAACAGTGCATATTTAATTTATACACAATGTTAAACAATGTGGAATCTACTTTCAGGTTACTCAATAGTGAGTCATCTACAAGGTCTATTTATCATAGGATCAAGGTGAGAACTGACGGGCATTTATTGGTCAAGTCAAAAAAGTTCTGTAAATTTCTATTTTCTAAAATATAGCTCTCCCTCATAAATTAATTACTTTTTTTCATGATCATTAAGGCGCAAGGGGTAAAAAGTTGGCAGAGTTTCATAAAATGATGAACAAAAGTATTAGTAAAGTACGCTATATAGTTGAGCAACTGTTTGGGATATTAAAGAGGCATTATAATTTTACCAGATGCGGATATCCGAGGATTAAAGAAAGTCAATATGGGATTTAAGTTAGTGAGCAAAAGCTTACAACTTAAAAGTTAGCAGCAAAAGATGGTGATATAAAGAGTTCTACAATGAGGATATATATAAGAAACAGGGGAAACAGGTCACGAGGAGGTTAATATAGATGGTTAAGATTATAAATTTTATGAACAAATTGTAGAACTATGACAAAAATTACAAAAAATAAGAACCTTTTGATAAAAACTAAAATTGTTCAAAGGTCTTTAATACTTTATTTGCACATTTTATTTATTGATGTTAGAATGAGACAAGGACGTGGGGGTATAAAATAAATGGGTATTCCTATTGTGGAACTAAAACTTTTTTTTGATGTATTTGAACAGCTTAATGAAGGTATAGTCATAACAGATATAAATAAAAAAATAATATATACCAATAAATCATTTTCACAAATTACTGGTTATCCTGCAAATGAGGTTTTGGGACGAGATCACAGTATTTTGAAATATGACCTGTCTGGTTATGACTTTTATAGCAATATATGGGAAATAGTAAAAAATAAAGGACACTGGCAAGGAGAGGTATCTGGTAGGGGTAAGGATGGATCCAGATATACTGAATGGCTCTCAATAAGTCCCATTTTCGAAGAAAAAAGCACTCATCCTCATTATTATGTTGGGATAATGTCAGATATCGCCCAAAGGAAAACAATGGGCAAAAGAATAGAATATCTAGCGCAATTTGATTCTCTCACAGGGCTGCCTAACAAAAATCTGTTAATTGACAGATTAAAACAGTCTATTTCTTTAACAAAACGCTATGGACATAAGCTGGCTCTTTTGTATATAGATATTGATAAATTTAAAACTATAAATGAATCTCTTGGGCATAATGTAGGTGATTTAGTTTTACAGTATGCGTCAGAAAAATTTAAATCAGTGGTAAGAGAAAGTGACACTGTAAGCAGATTTTCAAAGGATAGGTTTATTGTGCTTCTTACTAAGCTTAACAATTTAGAAAATATCAAACTTGTTATAGATAAAATAATAGGAAGTTTTCATAGTCCTGCTGAAATAAATAACTACTCTTTAAGTATAACTGTTAGCATAGGTGTTAGTATTTATCCTGATGATAGTAAAACATTATTTTCTCTTATGAAAAATGCGGAAGCAGCTCTGTACAGTGCTAAGGAAAAACTAAAAAACACATACAGTTTCTATACAGAAGAAATAAATGTTTTGAGCAAAAATGATGTTGAATTAGCGGGGAGTATAAGAGATGCCATAAAAGAAAATGCTTTTGTTATCCATTATCAGCCTATCGTTTCATTTGTCAGTGGGGAAATAATTGCTGCTGAAGCTTTAATAAGATGGCAGCATAAAAACCTGGGACTTATTCCACCATTAGAATTTATCCCTTTGGCAGAGAATATGGGGCTAATAAAACCAATTGGAGAATGGGTTATAAAGGAAGTGTGCAAACAGATCAATGAATGGAAAAAAGATGGATTCCCCTTAGTTCCAATATCAGTAAATATTTCACCAATACATTTTCAGGATAAGTATCTTAAAGATTTTATTGAGCTACACTTAATGGAAAAAGATCTTGATTCTTCTGTGATTGAATTGGAGGTGACAGAAACAGCTATATTGAGAGATACCACAACAAGCATTCTAATTATAAAAGCCCTTAAAGAAATGAAAATAAAATTATCCATAGATGATTTTGGTATGGGATATACCAATCTCAATTATTTAAAAAGGCTTCCTATAAATAAGCTGAAAATTGACAGATCTTTTGTCAGTAATATGATTGAAGATCCGGAAGATGCAATAATAATAAGAACAATTGTAAAGTTAGCTAAGGATTTAGGATTGTCAACAATAGCTGAGGGAGTTGAGACCGAAGAACAATTTAAAGAACTACAAATCACAGGTTGTGACGGATACCAGGGTTTTTATTTTTCCAAACCAGTAGAAGCTAAAGACTTTGCTATTTTATATAAAAAAAATATTAAAAAATAAAATGACTTGAGATATACCTGTATATGTTAATCTATGCAAGCCTTAAGGGTTTCTGCTTCCTGTCTGCAAAAATGATGATTTGTGCAAGTTGATGTCTATTCTTGAGTTTTTAGGGGTATATAACTCTCCATCAAGTTGACAATATTTTGTCCCCTCAATTTTTATATTATCATGAAAGTCCTGATTTGATCTAAATCCTTTATTGGTAGCAATAGACACAATATTATACAATAGTAGTGATTTTTTATTAGCGAGCTGGCTACAAATAAGAAATTTTCCATCACTCTTATTCAACTGTGACAGATTATAATTACCTGCATATTTATTGCCTAATGAGACAATTATATGATAAACCAGAAGTCTTTTGCCATCTATAATAAGATTTAGTCCATTAAATTTGTCTATAAGTAATGTTCTAATACCAGAAATTAGATGAGCAGTTTTACCATTGATTTTTTTTAACGTACTGTTTAGATTTTTTACGACAGTTGCATCAAACCCAAAACCCGCCATTTGAATAAAATATCTATTCTCTATCTTTCCTAAATTTATATTATATAGATCTTTTAGATTCATCATGTTTATTGCCTAAAGAGGGTTCAAAGGAACATTTATTTCTCTGCAAAAAACATTAGCAGTTCCAAACGGCAGAGGATAAAATATACATCCTTTGTGTTGAAGTCCGTTAATCACCTCGTTTATAAGTCCATCCCCTCCAGCAGCTATTACTAATTCAGCATCTGAGCTCTGAGCCAAACTTCTGCATGACCAGCACTATCTGTAAAAGCAACAGAAACCGATTTGAATTTATTTTTCAAAAAAGATAACGTACTTTTAAACTTCTTTTCGATGTAATTTCCGCTGCAAGGGTTTATAATCAGCTCTACTCTCACAAAACATCTCTATGAAAGATTATTGATACAATACAAATTTTATTATAATAAATGGGATCCCAAGAACTATAAATTTTATAATCATAGGTGTCAAACATAATCATCATATAAAATAAATCTAATCTCTATTGTTATCTGTTATCAATTTTGTTATATTTGCTACATATAAATGTAACTTTTATCCCAATATTTTAATAGAGAAGACATTAGATCTTAGAATCTAGCAGGTATAAGATTTGCTTGCATACATTAAACTGAAAAAGGAGAATTATATGCCATATCTAACAAGTGTCAAAAGAGATGGGAGTAAATGGATTCCCGAGTTTGTTAAAGAAATAAAAAAAAGTGAGTGTATAGCCTGTGGAAGATGCTTTAAGGTTTGTGCGCATAATGTATTAAATCTAAAAGAATATGAAGATGATGAATTCGATGATATTAAACCGCACATGACTATTGAAAGTGAAAATAATTGCATTGGGTGTAAATCTTGTTCTAGAACATGTCCAAGAAACTGTTTTATTCATTCTCCAATGGAAGTGTAAGAGGGATTTATTTATGCAATTTAAAAAAAATCAAAAAGTGATGGTAAAAAAAGAGATAAGAAGTGATGGGACCTGTTTTAAATCCGCAAGAGGAAAAATAATTGCCAACAAATATGACAAGGGTTTTATAAAAGAGATAACAGAATTTCTTTTCGATACCGTTATTGTTGTGCATTTTCTGGAAAAAAATAAAGTGATAGGTTTTAGAAAAAATGAACTAGAAATTATAGAAGACTATGATGAAGAAAAGAATATATGGATAGAATTAACAAAGGTGTAGGACATTATAGTCTCAATATTCTTGTTAAATACCTGCCTCCCAAGATTAACGATTCTTGCTCGCCCGTAAAACTATGACCGGGAAGGGCTTTTGAGAAAAAAAAGATTTTAGTGTAAGGCACATCAATACTTAAAATAGTGTCTCCAAATTGTTCAGCAGTATGCTTTTCCTCGGTAAAGGACGTTAAACAATTATGTTGGATGTGTGCTATGTTACCAGAACGCTCCAATATCCTATGTTCTTCAAGATTATTTACTCCTCTGTAAAAAACTTTTGTTGGGCCATAACCTTTGAAATATTTTCTGATTGTTTGTTGAACGTAAGTATAAAGCAAATCAAGTTGGCAGTACATAGAGTTTTTGTTAACTTTTTTATTCATTTTATCCACCATAAATTCATAATACGCTTCTGCATGGATATCAGATATCGGTTTTTTGTGATAGAACGGAACCAGACCAAATCTACTTTCAACCCATCCTTTCAAAACTGCTCCTTCAACACTATCAGAATTAAACATCCACCCCCTCAACACCCTTAAATAACTGCCATTACGTTTTCCTTTTACTTTTAGGCTGAGATCAAACAATTCTTTCATATACATTTCAAATATATAGGAAGATTCTTCAATATTGCATGGTTTTTCAATAGCCTCAAAAAGATCTCTATGATACTCGTATACACCGTTAATCCTCACATCGTTAACATCTTCATTATAATCAAGACTTCCAAATATCTGTGGGGGAATGTTTATGCAGTTAGTAAAATGGTAATACTTAAAGTTTTCATATTTATTATATATAGACTTCACAAATGTATTTTATTATGTAAAATGGTATTTGTAAATGAAAAGAGATTATTTAAATAAAACAATCGCTGCTTATCTTGGTTTTGCAATTGGAGATGCGCTCGGCGCAACAACTGAATTTATGACACCCAAAGAGATCGCGTATGAATATGGGGTTCATAAAAAAATAATCGGAGGTGGGTGGCTAAACCTAAAGCCAGGTAAAGTTACCGATGATACTGAAATGTGCATTTATCTTGCTGACAGTATTATCGAATCAGGAGGATTTAATGTTAACAACGTAGCAGATTATTTCGTAAAGTGGATGCGGTCAAAACCTGTTGATATAGGAGCTACGGTAAGAAGAGGTTTGCAGCAGTATATAGTCTCCAGAAAAACTTTCTCCTATTATTCTGAGTCTTCAGCTGGAAACGGCGCATGTATGAGGAATCTTCCAATAATATTGTATTGCATGAAAGAATGGCAATATTTTGATATTATGACCATTTCTCAGTGTCACATAACACACAATAATAGAAAATCTGACTTGATAACAATTCTATTTGGCAATATTTTCAGATCTCTGCTGCTGCATGGCGACAAAAGCAAAGCCTATAGCATAGTCTCAGAATTCATTGTAAAACACCCCAAACTTTCTTATTTAAACTATAAAGGAGAGTCATCAGGTTATATTGTAGACACATTCAAAAATGTTATGCACCATTTTTTTAACAACAATTCATTCTATGATACGTTGATTGATGTAGTAAACCAAGGTGGCGATGCAGATACAAATGGAGCTCTGGCAGGAATGTTGTCAGGAGCATTATATGGTTTAGAGGCAATACCTGCTAAGTGGATAAATAAACTTGATAAAAAAATATATTTTAAAATCAGGCAACAGTCCGAAACATTATATACTCTCCCGTCCGTGATTATCTAGTTATTATGGAATTTGTAACTTTTCATCCAAGGTATAGTTCTATTTTGTAACAAAGATTACAATAACTCTACTCAATTGAACAAAATACTATCATAAAAATAATCATTCTTTTGGCATATGTGTTGCTTGTATAAGCTTATAAATTTATAATGGGGGTAATTATGAGTAAGATCAGGCAAATAGCGTTTTATGGCAAAGGTGGTATTGGCAAATCCACTACATCTCAAAATACTCTAGCAGCGCTGGGGCAAATTGGGAAAAAAGTGATGATTGTCGGTTGTGATCCAAAGGCAGACTCTACAAGGCTTATTCTTCATGCCAAAGCTCAGACAACAATAATGGAGCTAGCCGCAGAAGTTGGTTCAGTTGAAGATCTTGAATTGGATGACGTATTAAAAGAAGGTTATATGGGGATTAAATGTGTGGAAGCAGGAGGTCCAGAACCTGGCGTCGGTTGCGCAGGAAGGGGTGTAATAACAGCTATTAACTTTCTTGAAGAAGAAGGAGCTTATGAAGAAGACTTAGATTATGTTTCTTATGACGTACTTGGAGATGTTGTATGTGGGGGCTTTGCAATGCCCATGAGAGAAGGTAAAGCGCAGGAGATATATATTGTTACCTCCGGTGAAATGATGGCTATGTATGCAGCAAATAATATTTCAAAGGGAATATTAAAATATGCAAACTCAGGAGGAATAAGACTGGCAGGGCTTATTTGTAACGAAAGACAAACGGATAAAGAATATGAATTAATAGAAGAATTGGCAAAAAGGTTAAATACCCAATTAATACACTTTGTGCCAAGAGATAATGTAGTCCAGCATGCTGAATTAAGAAGAATGACAGTTGTTGAATATGATCCTGAATGCAAGCAGGCAGAGGAGTATAGAATGCTTGCTAAAAAAATTGATAACAATAAAAGCATGAGCATACCAACACCGATAACAATGGATGAGCTTGAAGAGTTACTGATGGAATTTGGAATAATGGATAACGATAATGAAAATATGGTTGGTAAAGCAAAAAAAGCTTCTTAACTGCAAATTATAGTTTTTGAAATACTAAAAACCATAATAATGCGTATGCTTTATATATTCTATAAAAACAGGAGAATTGTATGTCATCAAGAACAAAAGAAGAGTTAGAAAATCTAATCGAAGAAACAATTGATATCTATCCAGAAAAAACCAAAAAAGACAGAAAGAAGCATATACAGGTAATGGGAGTAGAAGGTGATCAGAAATGCACAAGTATGGTATCCAATAAAAAGACTAAGCCAGGTGTTATGACAATGAGGGGGTGTGCTTATGCTGGTTCTAAAGGAGTTGTGTGGGGACCTGTTAAAGACGTTATCAATATTAGTCATGGACCTGTGGGCTGCGGACAATTTTCATGGGGTGCCAGACGAAACTATGTTAATGGAACGACGGGGATAGATACTTTTCCTATGCAGGTTACTTCTGATTTTCAGGAAAAAGATATTGTTTTTGGAGGTGACAAAAAGTTAAGCATAATTATAGATGAGTTGGAAACACTATTCCCTCTAAGCAAAGGGATAGTTATCCAGTCAGAATGTCCAGTAGGGCTAATTGGCGATGACATAGAAGCTGTTGCCAAGAAAAAGAAAGAAGAATATAAAAAACCAATAATCCCAGTCCGTTGCGAAGGTTTTAGAGGTGTAAGTCAATCTCTTGGACATCACCTTGCAAACGATTCTATCAGAGATCATATATATGAAAAAGATGTAAAAGGAACGTCTATAAAAGAAACCTCATATAATGTTGCTTTAATAGGAGATTATAATATAGGAGGAGATGCCTGGGCTTCAAGAAAAATTTTGCAAGATATGGGACTTAATGTGATTGGTCAATCCACAGGAGATAGCACCATTAATGAAATAGCTAATACTTCTAAAGCAAAACTGATACTCGTCCACTGCTATAGATCAATGAACTATATTGCAAGATATATTGAAGAAAAATATGGAGTGCCCTGGTTAGAATTTAATTTTTTTGGTCCTACTCAAATATATAAGAGTATGAGAAAAATTGCAGAACGGTTTGATAACAATATAAAAGAAAAAACTGAATATCTTATCAATAATGTATACAAGGAAAAAACCGATCAAATAACAGATAAATTTAAGGTAAGGTTGGAACATAAAAAGATAATGCTCGTTGTAGGTGGACTAAGACCCAGACATACCATCCCAGCTTTTAATGACCTGGGAGCAGATGTAGTTCTTGCTGGTTATGAGTTTGCGCATGGGGATGATTATCAAAGAACTGAAGAATATTTAAAACATGCAACCTTAATCGTAGATGATATGACAGAACATGAAATGGATAAATTTCTAAAAACATATAAGCCAGATATGTTTGGCTCAGGAATAAAGGAAAAGTATCAAACACAAAAAGCTGGTATCGCTTTTAGACAGATGCATTCATGGGACTATTCAGGTCCATATCACGGAGTAGATGGATATGCTGTTTTTGCGAGGGATATTGATATGACAGTCAATGGACACGTATGGAAAAATATAACTCCCCCATGGAAAAGTTGTTCTACAGAAACATGTGAAGGGCCAAATTGTAATTGTGCAAATGATAAATAAGGAGATATTTATGGAGAATAAAACAAAAATAAAAGATCATATGGACCTATTTGAAGAAAAATCTTTTCAGGAAACTTTTCAAAAAAAGAAAGTTTATGAAAATGCGCCTTCAGAAAAAGAAGTGGAAGAAACACTTATGTGGACAAAAACTGAAGAGTATAAAAAGCTAAACTTTGAGCGAAAAGCCGTAGTAATAAATCCTTTAAAAGCTTGCCAACCTCTTGGTTCACTATATGCTGCGATCGGATTTGAAAAAACACTGCCATATGTTCATGGATCACAGGGATGCGCAGCCTATTTCAGATCACACTTTGTAAGACATTTTAAAGAACCTTTCCCTGCCACATGCGATTCTATGACAGAAGATGCAGCAGTTTTTGGTGGTCACAACAACATGTACGTTGGATTGGAAAACTCTTATAAACTCTATAAACCTGATATGTTTGCAATATGCACTTCATGTATGGCAGAAGTTATAGGAGATGATTTAAATAATTTTATTAAAAATGCAAGAGAAAAAGGGTCTATCCCTGAGGATCTCCCTGTGACTTATGCGCACACCCCATCTTTTGTTGGATCCCATATAACAGGCTATGACAACATGTTGGTAAATATTCTATCACAGATGGGAGAAGTAAAAGAAGAAAAAAAAGACCGTATAAATATAATCGTGGGATTTGACACCTATACAGAAAATTTTCAGGAGATTAAAAGGATATGTAATCTTTTTGATATTGATTATATTTTACTGAGCGATCCATCTGATGTTCTTAATTCTCCTACTGATGGAGATTATAGAATGTTTTATGGGGGGACACCTCTTAGCGATCTAAAAGATGCGCCAAATTCCAAATCCACCATACTCTTACAGAAATATTCACTTCAAAAAACAGCTGCGTTAATAGAAAAAGAGTGGAACCAGAAGTTGAAAATTATAAATCCTGTTGGGATAAAGGGGTCAGATGAACTCACAATGGCTATTTCAGAACTGACAGGTAAGGATGTTCCAGCTGAGTTAGAAAAAGAACGGGGACAATTTATTGACGCCATAGGAGACTCATATTATTGGGTGCATGGAAAATCTTTTTCGCTTAACGGTGACCCTGATCAAGTTTATGGGCTGACAAGATTTGTAATGGAGCTTGGAGGCGATATAAAACATGTTTTGGTCACAAATGGAAATAAAAAATGGAAAAAGGAGATGGAAGAACTCCTGGAAGAATTTCCGCAAGGAAGAGATGCTGCAGTCTATCATAACAAAGATATGTGGCACTTCAGGTCATTGCTCTTTACAGAGCCCTCTGATTATATAATAGGCAATTCTTATGCGAAATATCTCACACAGGATACCGGCATCCCTCTTATCAGAATTGGATTCCCACTTTTTGATAGGCATCATTTACACAGGTATTCTACCATAGGCTATAAAGGTGGGATAAATGTTCTTAATTGGATAGTAAACACCATACTGGATGAGACTGACAGGAAAACAATAGGCACTAGAAGTTTTGATTTAATACGATAGAAGGGATATACAGATGAAACTAACAATTAGAAAAAAAAACGACAATTATTCTGTTTATATACCAAAAAAAGATCTAGAATTAGATGTGGTTGAGCATACACCTGAAGGTGTATTTGGGGGAACTTTTGTGATGTCTAATGGATGGAAAATTTATATCCAGCCTATGGAAAAAGAACCCAGGATGCCTAAAACGCTAGATGTTAAGTTATTAAACAAATAATCTGTATATTTGAGGAGATTTCTTTGAAAGATAATCTTAAAACACTTTTAAAAGAGCCTGGATGTAGTCATAACAGGGCAAAAAGTGATAAAGACAAGCTTAAAAAATGTTCGAAACCTACACCAGGTGCAGCCTCTGGTGGTTGTGCTTTTGACGGCGCTCAAATTGTTTTGTTGCCAATAGCCGATGCAGCACATCTTATTCATTCCCCTATAAATTGTTCGCAGAGCTGGGATAACAGAGGGACAAGGTCAATAAATAAAGAACCTTTCTACAGATATGGTTTTACCACAATGTTAAACGAAACTGACATTGTTTTTGGTTCAGAAAGTAAATTGTTATCTGCTATAAAAGAGATAGACAACAAATATAAACCTTCAGCTATCTTTGTTTACAATACTTGTGTTACAGCTATGATTGGGGAAAATATTGAAGATGTTTGCAGAAAAGCATCAAAAACATTAAAAACACCTATCATACCCGTTGATGCTCCAGGTTTTATAGGAAGTAAAAACTTAGGCAATAAACTGGCTGGCGACGCCCTTTTTAGATATGTAATAGGGACAGGTGAGCCTGACTATACAACAAAATATGATATCAATATAATAGGAGAATATAATATTGCAGGAGAACTTTGGCAGGTTCTTCCGCTTTTCCGCGAACTGGGAATTAGAGTCTTAAGTAAAATAACAGGAGATTCCTCCTACAGGGAATTAACCTATGCACACAAAGCAAAAGCTAATGTAGTTATCTGCAGTAAAGCCCTGGGTTCATTAGCCAGAAAAATGCAGGAAAAATATGGTATTCCCTACTTCGAAGGTTCTTTCTATGGTATAAGAGAAACATCAAAAACATTAAGAAAATTTGCAAAAATACTTGGAGATAAAAACCTGCAATTAAGAACAGAAGAACTTATAAAAATTAAAGAGCTAGAGACAAACAATGAGTTATCCATTCTTTTACCTTATTTAAAAGATAAAAAAGCATTTGTTTATAGTGGCGGGATAAAAAGTTGGTCTATAGTGTATCAACTAGAAGAATTAGGAGTTCAGGCTATAGGAACAAGTACCAGAAAATCTACAGAAAATGATATAGAAAAACTTAGGGAGCATTTTGAAGGAACACAAAAAATATTGATGGAAAAGGGGTCTGGGAAAGAAATACTTGATATACTGGACAAAGAAAAAGCTGATTTTTTTCTTGCAGGAGGCAGAAATTTATATACAGCTGTTAAGGGCAAATATCCATATATTGATGTAAATCAGGAAAGAATTCAAGCTTACGCTGGTTATAAAGGGATGGTAAATCTGGCAAAAAGGATAATCTATACGTTATATTCGCCTGTTTTTAAAATGGCTAAAACCGATGCTCCCTGGGATTTGCCTCATAAATTAAAATAATACCGTTTGGAGACACATATGGCCACCCTCAGAATAATAAAAAAATCATGTCAAGTAAACACACTAAAGAAAAGTCCTCTTTTAGGCGCATCCATGGTTTTTTTAGGCATAGATGGTGCTTTATCTCTACATCATGGATCTCAGGGTTGTACCGCTTTTACAAAGAATCTTTTAACTGCGCATTTTAGAGAAATCACGCCGATGCAAACAACAGCGACGAATGATATAGCCACAATTTTAGGCGGCAGCAATCTTGATGAAGGGCTTATAAATATAATAAAAAAACACAATCCATCTCTAATTGCTATTTTGTCAACGGGACTTGTTGAAACCAGAGGTGATGATATAGGAGGAGAGATCAGGGATTTCTTTGAACTACATCCTGAATACAACAATTTGTCCATAGTTCATGTATCAACCCCTGATTTTAAAGGTGACGCAGAATCTGGATATACAAATGCAGTTTGCTCAGTTGTAGAAAGTCTTATAGCAAAAAATAATCATATGAATAAAAAACAGGTAAATGTTCTAGCTAGCATGATGCTAACGCCTGGAGATATCGATGAAATAAAAGAGATAATAACTTCTTTTGGTCTAACTCCTATTGTACTTCCTGACCTTTCTTCAATGTCTGGAGAAACAGATCATTATTACACAACCCCTGAAGGAGGGGTTTCTGTCAACAACCTGTCTGAAATGTCTAATTCTATGTATACTATAGCTATAGGGCATAGCATGACAAAACCGGCTGAAATAATAAATAGGAAATTTAATATTCCCTATAAGGTATTCAATTCACTTACAGGTGTTATGCCTGTTGATCAACTGTTATCATTTTTGTCAGAGATATCAAACGAACCGGTTTCAGATAAATATGTAATTCAAAGAAAAAGGCTCATAGACGCTATGCTTGATTCACATTTTTATTTTGGCGGGAAAAAAATTGCTATAGGTCTTGAACCAGACCACCTGTATGCAATCACATATTTTATCAAGACAGAGCTTGGTATAAATATTGAATGCGCTATAACTACTTGTGATAGCAATATTATTGAACAGATACCCGTCTTCGAAGTTATGATTGGGGATCTGGAAGATCTGGAAAATAATGTTGGTAAAGCTAATCTTATTATGACAAATTCTAACGGTAAAATAGCTGCCGAGCGTAAGTCACTACCATTATATAGAGTAGGTTTACCTATAAAAGATATGTTGGGTTATCAATTGAAATGCTTTATAGGGTATAAGGGTTCTGCAAATTTAACTTACGATATAGGAAATATATTTATGGAAGAAGATGAAGAATGTTCACACAAAAAACCAGATATAAAGGAGATTTCACTATGAAGGTTGCATTTTGTACACAAGATTCCATTGAAATTAATGAGCATTTTGGAAGAGCAAAACAAATAATAGTTTACAATGTTAACAAAGATGGATTTAACTTGGATGGGATAAGAAATTATGAACCCATTGATGGTTCGAAAGAACATAAAATAGATACAGAAGATAAAATTTCAACCTTAAAAGATTGTTCAATACTATATCTAGCAGATATAGGGGGACCTGCAGCAGCAGCTGTTATCAGATCAAAAATACATCCGGTTAAAGTAACAAAACCAGTGAAAATTGAAGAAATTTTAAAGAATCTTACTTCAAAGATTAATGATAATCCTCCACCATGGATCAGGAAAATATTAATGATGGAAAATAATCACAAACATTAAAATAAACCATAAAGAATTATCATGTCAATAAAACATTTAACAAATCTTTAGGTGTCAAAATAAGACTTTTTGGCACCTATGGGACTTATGCGAAAATTGAAGATGAAAAACTAGGTAAGAAGGAAACACTATATATGAAATATGTATAAAGAATCTGCAAAATATATTACTATAAACGGCTAGAAGCTACCCTACCCTATTCTGTTTCTTATCTACCTATAAATAAAAAGTGAAAAAAATGGAATCTTCCTTTTATTCTGAAAAATTCAGGATTTTCCCTGATACACTTATGCGATCAAGTTCTCGACTATATTGTCCCATGGATATAACCTGTTCCTTGATATCATATATACTATATGATGGATGCTTCATATACTCGTATGCGATAGCTGAAGCTATCATGGGTGTAGAAATAGATGTCCCTTCTACCATAGCGTAACCATGTTCACCATATATATAAGCAGTAGTCAAAATTGACTCACCAGGTGCGAATATTTCCACAGTTCTTCTACCAAAATTAGAAAATTCAGATTTCTCACTATTGGCGTTAACAGATCCAACAACAATAGCATGGTCCAGTTTAAATGAAGCAGGGTATAGTGGTTCTTTATCAAGGTTTTGATCCAGATTCCCAGCTGCTATAATTGGTATAATATCATATTTTTCGAATTCGTCTAAAAGGTATCTTTCAATATTTGACTTTTCGTCACCGCCATAAGACATATTGACAGCAATGATATTAACACCTCTTGATTTCATCTCAATTATATAATCCATCGCTTTAAAAACAGCGCTATTTTGCATGCCATAGTCAGTACCTGCTTTGCATATTAATATCTTAACATTTGGTGTCAGTCCGCTTATACCAACATTATTATCCTGCTTTGCAGCAATTATCCCAGCCATTAATGTTCCATGATTTGAGCACTCTGTAGCATCAACTCTTTGTGTATCACATCCTTCACAAGCACTGTTAATGCCATGGATATCATCCACATAACCATTAAAATCATCATCAATATTATTCCCTGGGATTTCAAACCTATTTGTCCAAAAGGATTCTTTGAGCTCAGGGTGTTCTAGATCCACGCCTGTATCTATTATCGCTATAACCAGTTCTTGCCCAAAGCTATCATGATCTTGTTTAATATCAATTAATTTACCCCATAGTAACGGAGCATTCATATAATCTATATACCATTGGTCATATACCAAAGGATCATTTGGTATATGATAAAAGATCTTTTTAACGCTATCTTTCTCGTAATAAAGAATATTGTTCGCTTTGGCCATGTATTCTTCAAATTCTACTATATTTTTTGACTTAACTTTTATTATATCAATAGGCGCTTTTTTAAAAGAATACGCCTTGTCAAAAACTTTTTTGTCACTGAATACTGATTTGGCTTTGGTTAAATCGGTATCACTTTTGTACCTGACTATGTACGTTATCATATTATCACTACTGCTTGATGGCTTAATATCACCAATCTTATCTTGGGAAACTGCATAATCAATAAAAGTAAAAAATAGAAAATGTATGAAACATAACAATATATTTTTTGTCATCTTTATTACTCACCTTTAATATTTAATTAGATATTATAAATCAAAATTGAAAAAATGCTAACTATTTTTTATTAGAGACAAATTATAGATTTCAATCAGTTCCTCATCATTTATATATCTTTTTAAGGCGCTAGCTTTTCGTTTGATTTCTTTTAATATATATTTGCTCTGATATTCATTCAAAGCAAATCCAAGCTGTTTAAATTTAAATTTTAACATGGATAACCCAGAATGTTTCCCAAGCACAATCTTTCTTTTAAACCCCATTTCTTCTGGCGAAATTGATTCATAATTTAAGGGATTTTTCAAAACTCCGTTACCATGTATACCTGATTCATGAGTAAACATATATTGTCCCAGGATAGGTTTATAATCCTCAATTTTTCTTCTTGAGGCAAAAGACACATACTCAGAAATATTTCTAATCATTTGTACGTTATAAGGAATATGGCAATTATAGATATATTTTAAAGCCATTATAATCTCCTCTACCGGTGAATTACCGGCTCTTTCGCCCAATCCTATAACCGTTGTATTAATAAATTTAGCACCTGCTTGTGCTGCTGACAAGGCATTTGCTGTTGCCATACCAAAATCATTATGTGTGTGAATTTCTACATCAATTCCTGTGTATGCAATAATATCCTGAATAATCTTAAACGTCTTGTGAGGTTCTAAAATACCAACTGTATCACAGTATCTAAAACGATCTCCTCCATATTTTTTTATTATATTTATATATTCAATAACAAAGCTAAACTCTGCTCTGGATGCATCTTCTCCACCAACTGAAATATATAAGTCATATTCCTTACAATAATCTAATACCCTTTTTAACTGCTCCAATATCCATCTACGGCTTTTTCTTAATTTGGTTTTTATTTGAATATCTGAAATTGGGAGAGAAATCTCGACAGCTTTGGCACCGACATCTATAGATGCTTTTATATCCCCGATTACTCCCCTATTCCACGCTATTAATTTTGCATTTAAACCTAATTCCATTAGTTTTTCAAAATCTTTTTTTTCATCATCTCCCATAGCTGGGATACCAGCCTCTATTTCCTGAACACCCATTTGATCCAGCATTTTAGCAATTACAATTTTTTCTTCTCTATTAAAAGAAACTCCCGGCGTTTGTTCCCCATCTCTTAGGGTAGTATCATCAATTATTATATCATTCATAATATATCTCCGTATAATATTGACTAGCAAACAATATACCACCCATCAGCTATTTTGTAATAGACAGAGATAATGTTTAAAAAAGTTATTGAAATATTTATAAAAAATCTTTAATCTACAGCACATTTTTATCAAAGTGATAAGTAAAATATAAGGATTACCTTTATGGTTAAAAATCGAGAGCAATTCAGATCTACACTAGGATTTATTTTTGCGTCCTCAGGATCTGCTATTGGCCTGGGAAATATATGGCGCTTCCCTTATCTTGCCGGAACAAATGGTGGTGGGGCTTTCGTTTTGATATACGCAATACTTATGCTTACCATAGGAGCTTCTTTACTGCTTGTTGAGTTTGTTATTGGTAAAAA
>Ga0209633_10001639_pt1 | contig 22637 bp, 23 predicted proteins | sample Cruoilmetagenom1_FD_187290 | JGI IMG/M metagenome (GOLD analysis project Ga0209633, IMG submission 187290) | Oil polluted marine microbial communities from Coal Oil Point, Santa Barbara, California, USA - Sample 1 (SPAdes) (version 2) | ecosystem: Environmental > Aquatic > Marine > Oil seeps ... | reverse complement strand
CAGGGAATAGAGTAATTGATGTAGAAAAGCAAGTTTCTATTTTATTTGGTGAAATTTTGAATGAGTTTAATGTCGATTTCTCAATCGATTGTTTTTATTCAAAAACCAGAAATTACGCTACTTATTTAACTATAAAAGATTTTGATGAAGATTGGGATAAGGCGAAATACAAAGTGGGTGCTATTGAACCTGAAGGGTATACTAGAATAGGTACAGCCTTGCGACATTCAGGGTCTTTATTAGACAAGCGTGACACCAAAAACAAATGGGTAATTTTAATTTCTGATGGTAAACCAAATGATTATGATAAATATGAAGGGAAATATGGTATTAATGATGTGAAACAAGCTTTACGTGAGTTGAACGAACGTCATATTAATTCATATGCACTCGCAATTGAAGCCAATGCTAAATATTATTTACCACAAATGTTTGGTTCAAATCATTATGAAATTCTGACAACACCAGTAGAGTTATTGCAATCATTGGCAAAATTATACGATAGAATAAAGCATAAATCATAATAACCTCTCGACTGCGCTCGAGGGGACATTTTCAATTCAAATTAAATAACCTCTGTCTGGTAGAGGACAGTTGAGACCTCAATAGTAATTATATGACAAAAAAAGTAAAAATAGCTTTCGCAATCGGCTTACAGCTAGCAATGGTTGGTTCTATCGGTAGTTTTGTGAATTGGCCATACATGAAATATGTGCTAATAATTGCAGGTATTTTCTTTGCAGTTTCAATACTGCTTTTTATCATCGATAATAGTAAAGATTAACTGACAATTTTACTGAATAATTTATTTTATAGTTTTGAAAATATTATTAAAAAGATATAATAGTCTTTTTATTTATTATCTTTGTTAAAAATATAATATGAAGTATTTACTACTAATATTTCTTGTAATCTCTCAAATTTCTTGCAAAGTAAAATCTAAAAATTATACCCGTATTATTTTTGATAAGGATGGTATTAATGCAACTAACATACTATACATTGATCAGGCAGAAAAGGCATTAATATTTTGGTATTTATATGCTTATGGTAATGAATGTGAAAACAATTCTTCAAATATAAAATGCCAACTATTAAAAGAAATGAATATTGATGATGAGTGTGAAACAAGTCATTTGAACAACCTTTTACAATGGTTTTCGAATGATATGTTGGCCGTTTACAAATTAAACAAGTGTCCAAATCTACCTTCAAAATCAGCTATTCAAAATTCTTTTAAACAACTAATTTTAAATAGAAAAAATGATACACTTTCCATAACATTTTCTGTTATGGGTATGAATACGCTTCAAGAAAAATCATGGAATATTACTCAAACCGACACATACGTAATAAATAATAACACCTTTATCAAAGTCAACACCAATGAATAAAAATATAATAGACTATAAAAATATCTATTATCCGCCAGGAGGTATATTAATGTGGATCCTTATTTTTTTAGAGCTCATTACTTTTGGTATTGCCCTCATTGTTTTAGTGATCAATAGTAAAGAAAATCCTGAATTATTTCATCAGTCAAGATTAGCCTTAAATACAACCTTTGGAGCGTTAAATACTGTGTTTTTATTGACAAGTGGTTTTTTTATGGCTACAACTGTTCATCAGTTTAAGCAAAACAATTCATTAAAGGCAGCATTCTTTTTAAAAATTACTATGCTAGGTGGTTTCTTATTTTTGATACTCAAAGGTGTAGAATATTATCTAAAAATCGATGCAGGTTATACATTAGGATATAATTCCTTTTTTACTTTTTATTGGTTATTAACAGGCTTTCATGTTATCCATGTATTAGTAGGGTTGGTCATCTTATTATTTATGTACAATGGAATAAAAAAAGAAACATTAGTATTAGAAGATGTCGAAGCAAGCGCTGCATTTTGGCATATGTGCGATTTAATTTGGTTGTTACTTTTCCCTGTACTTTATCTAATATTATAATCATGAGGAAAAACGATATTTATACACTTAGTCTCTTGATACTACTTACCATAGCAACGGCTTTATTTTCTAATAGCGGAAATAATTTTAAATATGTAATGTTTATTATTTTGGGACTATCAATAACCAAATTCTTGTTAGTAGTATTTAATTTTATGGAATTGAAGAAGGCCAATGTTTTTTGGAAAACTACAGTTATAATCTACCTTATCATATTCAGTACAATACTCCTAATCATTAACACTTAAGGCACTATTATTATACTTCTATATCATTTGAATCTATACCCTACATTCTATAGTTGTGAGAAAATTATTCCATTGCAATATTTACAAAAAATTAGATGTTAATTAAGGGTTGCGCCCTTCCTTTTTTGTATTTTTGCGCAAATTATTTTTCTGATTTGAAAACTATCATAACGTAAACATATGTCCAACGATTTGAACGCTTCTCTATCACTTTCAAAAGAAGAAATGCAGCAATACGGCTACAAAATAGTCGATTTATTGGTGTCTCATTTTGATAATTTAGGTGACCAAAAATTAAATAGTTTTTCTGATAGAAAACAAATGGATGCTTTATTGCATGAAACGATACCTAATGAAGCTACGCCACCCAATGATGTGCTAAATCATGTAATTGAAAATGTATTGCCAAATGTAGATTTACCCACACATCCAAAATTTTACTCTTTTGTTCCCAGTCCTAGTAATTATATTAGTGTGATGGCTGATACAATCGCAACCGGTTTTAATATCTTTTCTGGTGGTTGGGCAAATTCTCCTGCAGCTGCTGAAATAGAAATACTAACCATAAATTGGTTACTCGAAATGTTCAATTTTCCTGTAACTAGCGGTGGTGGTATTTTAACTAGTGGTGGCTCAATGGCGAATTTAACTGCACTAACAACTGCGAGACGTTTAAAATGCGGTAGCGACTATTCTAAAGCCATTATCTATTTATCAGATCAAGCGCACTCTTCGAATATTAAAGCTATACGTGTTTTAGGCTTTAAAAAACGGCAAGTAAGAATTATTCCGACTGATATGGAATTTAAAATGTCGTTGAACAAGTTGAAAAATTGCATAGCTAAAGATAAATTGGAAGGATATCAACCTTTTTGTATTGTCGCTTCCGCTGGAACAACAAATACAGGAACTGTTGATCCGTTAGAAGAAATTGCTGCTATTTGTAAAAAAGAAAATTTATGGATGCATGTCGATGGTGCCTATGGTGGAGCCGCAATTTTATCCGAAAAAGGAAACCACTATTTAAGAGGAATTGAAAAAGCAGATTCCTTAACCGTTGATCCACATAAATGGTTTTTTCAGCCTTATGAAATTGGTTGCTTACTAGTAAAAGATCACAAATGGTTAAGTAAAACGTTTAGTGAAAAACCTGTGTATTTACGTGATATTGAAGGGAATGAGTCTGAAATAAATTTTTATGACCATGGCATACAACTAACTAGACGTTTTAGAGCGTTAAAGTTTTATATGTCGATCAAGACTTTCGGGTTAAATGCTTTCAAAAATGCTATCCAATATAGTATTACGTTAACTGAAAATTTAGAAAGCATGCTTAGAGAGAGTCCAAAATGGGAAGTGATTTCTCCTGCAACTCTTGCTGTTATCAATTTTAGATACAATCCGATAAGTTCAAATTTACCCGAAGAAGCATTAGGCAAACTAAATCAATATATTTCAAAGCAACTAATTGCATCAAGAAGTGCCGTATTAGTAACAACCATTTTACAAGATCAAGTGGTCTTACGAATGTGTTTGATAAACCCAAGAACAACCCTCGAAGATATACAGGAAACAATTGATCTCTGTGAAAAATTTGCTGATAAATATTTAAAAGAATAGTTAGTATGAAACTTATTAAGTTTATAATAATTGCAACGTTAATCATTACTGTGAGTTGTGAAAAAAAAAGTGTTCAACTACCTGTATTAAGTGTTAAGGGAATTCAAGATACTATTTATGATAACTCTCAAATTTGGATGTTTTTTACAGTACAAAATGGAGATACTATTGTAAAACTGAATAGAAATAATTCAATTTCGACTACTAATTGGATTTTTAATATTGATAAGAAATTACCATTACATCAAGTCATACCCCAATTAAAAAAACTGATTGAAAAAAGAGAAAAGCCGGCAATGCATCCTAAAGATGAAGAGGATACGAATTACTTTTCTTATGTAGATTCAGGGTCAAAAACCCTTTCAACTGTTCAGTTTGAGGTTATCAATTATATTACTGATAAAAAACTTGATAAAACAACACTTGTAAATGATAGTTTAAATAAACATGTATTTATAGAGTATCGTAAACATACTTTTTCAATTAATGATAGCGTAGTTGCTGTTGATCAATTGAGTAACTATTTAAACAAGGAACAAGATAACATCACATTAAATTTACATTTGAGTTTTGATAAACACTTGAGTTATAATAATTATTTGCAATTAAAAGCGATACTTCAGAATGTTAAGAGTGGTTCAATTAGTATTGACGAGAATGAGTATGTGAATTTAAAATAGCTTCTTCGCTACATTACATTTCACTCTGAATGACACGCTTACTATTTTTTGAAGTTGCTATTAATCTCTTTTTTTGGTTCTTTAATCTCTTTTCTCAAAAATTATTCACAAGCTGCAGCATTATTAGAGATTTGTAATTTTGCATCTGAAGGAGAAACATATGGAATACCTAATCCTAATCCTCGAAGAATAAACAACAATCCGATAATAACTACAAAAACAGGAATGGCTTTTTGAATTTTGTTTCGCACAGATACTTTTAAAAAGTTTCCAGCTAAAACAGCTACACTCATCATGGGTACAGTTCCTAATCCGAAAACAAACATATAAAGAATACCGTTCACAGCATCAGAGGTTGCAATGGCGCCAATTAACGCCATATATACCAATCCACAAGGTAAAAACCCATTAAAGAATCCTATAGATAAAAAAGTATTATTTGTTCGCCGTTTAAGATAGAATCCTAACTTAGATTTAACATACCCAATAAATCTATAGAGTGGTTTTGAAAAATTATACTTATTGAAAAGATGTACCGGAATCAATACAACAACAATCATTATGACTCCCATCAAAATTGATAAACGTTGCTGAAAACCAGCTAAGTAAAGACCTTTTCCTAAAATCCCGAAAACCAAGCCGATAAGGCCGTAGCTTGTTAATCTTCCAAAATGATATAAAAAAGTTTGAAATACCATTCTAGATTTATTAGATCTATCAACAGGTAATGCAAAAGCGATTGGGCCACACATACCGATACAGTGAAAACTACCTAGTAACCCTAATATGAAAGCGGTGTATAACAAATTTTGGTTTTTGATTTAGATCTGATAACTCTCATTATTAATGATCGGTTTTTTAATAAATTAGGTTTCGACTCCGCTCAACCTGACATTTGGATCTAATTGTCATTAATAGAAAACAGTCTCTTTTAACAAATATTCTTCATCATTGTACTTCCAATCAATTTTGACCTTCCATTTTCCTTCTACTAAATTAGTATGGTTAATCAATATTTTGGAATCTGACAGTAAAATATCTTGTTGAAAATCAAGGTCTTTATTAGAGGGTCTTTGAAAATATGCCGTCCCTGTTATTTCGGAAGCATCCATGTCTTGAGGAAACACAAACAAAAATCCATCTTTAACACGTTCAAAAGTTAGATTTTGTTCCAATTGATTCGCATTATTCATTTTATCAATCTCTTGTTGATAATATAGTTCATCTTTATAATAGTCTTCTGAAACCAGATCATGGTTATTTTTAGTGTCGAAAGATCGATATAGAAATTGCAAAATGAATACCATAAATAGTACCATTGCAATCACAATACCTGTACCCCAATTAAATTTAATTTTCATATCTCTATTTATTTATTTTCATAGGACCAGGGAAATTAGTTGAAGTTGTTTCAATCAATTTTCCATCTGCATATATTCCTAATTTTAATTTTTCTTTTGACGAAGTTAAATCTTTCTTTTCAATTTCAATAAATAATGTTCCTTCAGTAAGATCACCATTAGATACTTTACTATTTCCTCCAACCATTTTTACTTCACCTTCATGTGACATCAATTTAATTTCAACATTTTCTAAATCGTTTACCGTTTTATTAATTAACTTAAAAGTATACACATTACTTACTCCCTCTTCAGTAGTAGTAAACATTTGTCCGGGTAACCTAAGAATAGTCGCTTCTATTTCCGTTCTTAAAAACAATAGTGTAACTAATACAGTAACTAAAATAGTCAATACTGCCGTATATGCTTTTATTCTAGCATTGAATTTGAATTTTTTACCTTCTGTAATATCATCTTCAGAAGCATATCTAATCAACCCTGGTTCATATCCGGTTTTAACCATTACCTTATCACAAGCATCAATACAAGCAGTACAGTTTACACATTCTAGCTGTGTACCATTTCTAATATCTATACCTGTCGGACATACAACAACACATTGATTACAATCTATACAATCGCCATATCCTAAGTCTGCTCTATCCTCATTTTTACGGAATTTTTTACGTCCATTTTCATTTTCTCCCCTTTTATGATCGTATGCAACAACTATAGATTTTCTATCTAATAACACTCCTTGTAATCTACCATAAGGGCAAACAATAATACATACTTGTTCTCTAAACCAAGCAAACACAAAGAAAAATACCAATGTAAAGACCAATAATTTTATTAATGTACTAATATGGTTTAATGGATTATCAGTTATTAATTGTAAAAGAGCATCACTTCCAATAAAGTAAGCTAAGAAAACATTTGAAATAATGAATGAAATTAAAAAGAATACAAACCACTTGAATCCTTTTTTTCTAATTTTTTCCGCATTCCATGGTTGTTTATTTAAACGAATTTGTTTCGGTCTATCTCCCTCTATCCAATATTCAATTTTACGAAAAACCATTTCCATAAAAATAGTCTGAGGGCACATCCATCCACAAAAGATTCGACCAAAAATTACAGTAAATAGAATAACAAAAACAATACCTACTAACATTGATAATACCAGCAAATGAAAGTCTTGAGGCCAGAATGGTTGTCCGAAAATGTTAAATTTTCGTTCCATTACATTCAATAAGATAAACTGATTGCCATTAACCTTTATAAAAGGGGCAATAATTAATTGAAGTAATAAAAACCAACTTACGTAAGTTCTATAGTTTGTAAACTTTCCTTTAGGCTTTTTAGGGTAAATTGTATTTCGTTTTCCATCTTCTGTAATCGTACCAATGGAATCTCTAAAATGATCTTTATCTTGTTCTGACATTATTTATATTAAAATTAAAAAATACTTCTATTTTTGCGCAAAAATACTATGAATAAATGACTTCTAATGAAACATTTATAACACAATACCCTATAAAAATAGAAGTATTTTTTAAATAGAATAAATTGTTCTTTTTGTGTTTCTAAAAAACACTATTTACTTATTCGCCTGTCCAAACATCTCCTTCAGGAGCCTTTGGATTTGCAGGTGTTGTACCCTTTAAGGTTAGAATATAACTAGTTAATTGTTGTCTTTCTTTTTGGTTTATGGTTCCTTCCCAAGCAATCATACCTTTACCAGGTCTTCCACCTTTAGCTATGGTATTAAAAATATTTTTAAATCCGCCTCCTAAAATCCAATTTTCATCGGTAAGGTTAGGGCCAATACTTCCACCACCATCAGCTAAATGACAAGCTGTACATGTTTTTGATGCGAATAGTTCTTTTCCCTTAGCAATGTCAGCAGGATCTGTTAAAGCGACTAAATTAGCATCATCATATAGCTCTGGATGGTCCTTTTTATATTGCTCTACTTCAGCTTTACCTTCAGCCACAGCAGTTGCATATTCTTCAGCTTGACTATACTCTTTAGAGTTAGTAAATACTTGAATGTAATAAAAAATACCAATTGCAATTGTAATATAAAAACCATACAACCACCAAGGCGGTAATACATTATCTAATTCGCGTATACCATCATAATCGTGATCGGTCATTACATCTTCTTCTTGACCTAATTCATTTGCTTTGGTTAATGATTTTATTATTCTTTGCCAGAAGGATAGTCCTGTGTTACTCATAATTGTTTGTATTTTCGTCCCCTTCAAGAGGTAGGTTACTAATTTTTTCTATATTTTTTTTTGGTATTCTAAGTACATGTATCAACATTGTGATAAATACTATAAAAAATAATAATAATGATATGATAGGATATATTTCTACATCTACAATACCTTCAAAATAATGTTTTACAAATCGTATCATAATTTATTAATTTTGGGCTGTTTCGCCTTTTTTAATATCGGTACCTAATCTTTGCAAATAAGCGATTAACGCCACGATTTCTTTATTTTCCATATTGCTATCACCATAATTCTTAACAAATTCAGGGTCTTGTCTTAGATTTTTCTCAACTTCTTCAGCCTGATTACGTAATAAGAACAATGCCTTGTCAATTTCAAATTGCGTATAAGGAGTTCCTAACGTTACCAAACCTTTCAATTTAGATTCTGTATTAGAAGTATCTAGATCATCTGTTAATAACCACGGGTAACGAGGCATCATTGAACCAGGTGAAGTTAATCTCGGATCAAACATGTGATTGAAATGCCAGTTATCATTATACTTACCACCTATTCTATGTAAATCTGGACCTGTTCTTTTAGAACCCCAAAGGAAAGGTCTATCGTATACAAACTCACCAGCCTTAGAGTATTCACCATAACGTTCAACCTCAGAACGGAAAGGTCGAATCATTTGTGAATGACAGTTATTACAACCTTCACGGATATAAATATCTCTACCTTCTAGTTCTAATGGCGTATAAGGCTTCACACTTGTTATTTTAGGTATATTAGAAGGAATTACAATTAAAGGAACAATTTCAACTGCCCCACCAATTAATATTGCAACTGTTGTTAGAATTGTAAATAAAACGGTACGTCTTTCTAACCATGAGTGCCATCCTTCACCAGCTAATCTTCTTTTGCTTATCACTTTTAAAGGAGCTGCTTCTACTAACTCATCCTCTACCGTAGAGCCAGCTTTTGCAGTTTTGTAAATATTATAAGCTAGTAATATAAAACCTGTTAAGTATAAAGTACCTCCAAATGCACGCATCGCATACATTGGCAATATTTGAGTTACGGTTTCTAAAAAGTTACCATATACCAATGTTCCATCAGGATTAAAGTCTTTCCACATCAAAGCCTGTGTAAATCCGGCTACATATAACGGTATTGAATAAAATAGAATACCTAGTGTACCTATCCAGAAATGTGCATTTGCTAATTTCGTAGAATACAACTCTGTTTTCCATAATTTAATTGCTAACCAATACAACATACCAGCTACTAAAAATCCATTCCATGCTAAAGTACCAATATGCACATGTGCAACGATCCAATCTGTATAATGACCAATTGCATTTAAACTTTTAAATGACAACATAGGGCCTTCAAAAGTACTCATACCATACCCGGTAATTGCTACAACAAAAAACTTGAGTATTGCACTTTCTCGCACTTTATCCCAAGCACCACGTAAGGTTAACAATCCGTTTATCATACCTCCCCAAGAAGGGAAAATCAACATTATTGAAAATACAGTCCCTAAATTTTGAGCCCATTCTGGTAAAGCAGTATACAATAAATGGTGAGGACCTGCCCATATATATATAAATATTAAAGACCAGAAGTGAACAATAGACAATCTATAAGAATATACTGGTCTATTCGCCGCTTTTGGTACGAAATAATACATTAAACCAAGAATTGGAGTAGTAAGGAAAAATGCTACAGCATTATGCCCGTACCACCATTGCACCATGGCATCTTGTACACCAGCATACACTGAATAACTTTTAAATGCTGATACAGGTAATTCTAAATTATTGAATATATGTAATACAGCAATAGTTACAAACGTTGCGATATAAAACCAAATAGCTACATAAATATGTCGTTGACGTCTTTTTATAATAGTACCAATCATATTAATACCCATCACAACCCAAATAAGTGTAATTGCTATATCAATTGGCCATTCTAATTCTGCATATTCTTTTGAAGATGTTAAACCTAAAGGTAAAGTAATCGCTGCTGCAACAATAATAAGTTGCCAACCCCAAAAATGTATTTTACTTAAGGTGTCGCTAAACATCCTTGTTTTTAATAGTCTTTGCATGGAATAATACATTCCTACAAAAAAACCATTACCTACAAAGGCAAAAATCACGGCATTGGTATGCAATGGGCGTAAACGTCCAAAACTTAACCACGAAATACCTTCCATATAATTTGGGAAGTTAAACAGAAAAGCTACCATTAAGCCTACTGTCATACCTACTATACCCCAGACAATTGTTGCAATTAAAAATAATTTTACAATTTTGTTATCATAATAAAATTGTTCTTTCTCCATTATTAGTTATTTAGTTAAATTAGTTGGTTTTGTTTTAGTCAAAGAGTCTTCTTTTTTTTCTACAAATTCATCCTCAAAAAGCATACGTACTGAAGGTGTATACATATCATCATATTGTCCAGATTTAACTGATTTTATAAAGAGGATAAAGAAAATTATTGCAATAAAAAGGCTTACAATAATCATAAAAAAAACGATGTTCATGTCTTTATTAAAATAATTTTGTAAAAATATTTTTTTTACCTAATTCAAAACATGACAAATATCATGTTTTTGTAAAAATCAAAATTATGTAAATTTAATTCTTTTTGCAATATAATTCGTAGTAATTGTTACAAACACTACTATTGATATAGAACTGATTGGCATTAATATAGCAGCAACAATAGGAGATAAGTTACCCGTCACAGCAAATAGCATTCCTACAATATTATATAAAAAGGATAATACAAAACTAATTTTTATTACTTTCAGTGTGCCTTTTGATAATTCAATAAATTTAGGTAGCATTCCGAAATTTGTCGCATCTATAATACCATCGCAAGCAGGAGAAAACACATTGGTATTCTCAGAAACTGCAATACCTACATCACTTTGCGCTAATGCACCAGCGTCATTTAATCCATCACCTATCATTAAAACTTTTTCAGTTTGTTCTTGTTGTTTCTTTATATATTCTAATTTATCTTCTGGTTTTTGATTAAAAATTAATCTTATATCTTTAGGTAATATATTTTCTAAATGCTCTTTCTCTCCTTCATTATCACCAGAAAGCACTCTCAATGTATAATTTTTATCCAATTCATTAAAAATGGTCACAATATCTTCTCTGTAGGCATTTTCAAAAATGTAATTCCCTTTTACTTCATCATCTATTTTTATAAAAATTGTTGTTTGTAATGTATTAGATGTACTACCACTTACAAACTTTTCTGATCCAAGTTTAATTTTTATTCCATCAACTTCCCCTTGAATACCTTTTCCGAAAATTTCTTTAAAATTGGTAACTTCAATTTTATCTGATTTCTCTAAATATTCGTATAACATCCTACTTAAAGGGTGATTAGATTCTCTCAATAGATTTCTTATAAGCTGTATTTCATCTTTTGTTAGTTTCAATCCTTGATAAGTGATATTCGTTTTATTAGTAGTGATAGTTCCTGTCTTATCAAAAATAACCATATCAATATTTGATAAGTTTTCTACGACAGCGGCATTTTTCAAGTAGAACTTATGCTTACCAAAAATACGAAGCATATTACCTAATGCAAATGGAGCTGATAGTGCTAATGCACATGGACAGGCTACAATTAATACAGCAGTAACTACATTCGCAATCATTGATGCATCTATAAAATACCAAAACACCCCTGCAAAAAATGCAATCAATAAAACAATAATGGTAAACCTTTTACTTATAGAATCTGTTAATGACTTTATGGTGTTTTGTTGTTTTTTGGCAAAGACATCATTACTCCACAGTTGTGTTAAATAGCTTTGCGATACTGTCTGTAATACTTCCATTTCAATAGCTCCAGACAGTTGCTTGCCTCCTGCAAACAATTTGTCGCCAGATTTTTTTGAAACCGGTAATGATTCTCCTGTAACAAAGCTATAATCAATTTGAGCATTCCCATTAATTAATATACCATCAACAGGAATTAATTCCTCGTTCCTAATTAAAAGCCTATCCCCTTCTTTAATATCATAAATAGAAATATTAACTTCTGATTTATCTTTTTCAATTTTAGTAACCGCAATTGGAAAGTACGATTTATAATCACGTTCAAATGATAAAAAACTATAGGTTTGCTGTTGAAATATTTTTCCTAATAGTAAAAAGAAAACAAAACCTGCTAAACTATCAAAATAGCCTTGACCTAATTGAAAAATTATTTCTATCGCACTTCTTATAAATAATACTGAAATACCTAGTGCAATAGGAACATCTATATTCAGAATTTTATGCTTTAATCCTTTATACGCCGAGATAAAATATTCATTGGCAGAATAAAAAACTACTGGGATTACCATTATAAAAATCAGAATCCGAAATAACGGTTTATATCGTTCTAACCAAAACTCATTAGATTGAAAATATTCCGGAAAGGATAATAACATGATATTACCAAATGCAAACCCTGCAACTCCTAATTTATAAACAAGCGAACGATCGGTTTTACGTTTCGTTAAAGAAGTGTCTTCTAAACTAATATATGGCTCATAACCGATAGAGCTTAACAGTTCAACAATCTGTCGTAACGAAGTCTTAGAATTATTAAATGTTATTCGTATTTCTTTTTTCGGAAAGTTTACAATACCTGAAACTACTCCTTTATTTAATCTATCTAAATTTTCTAACACCCAAATACAAGAACTACAATGTACATGAGGAATATAAAATGTAATGACACTAATTTCGTCATCAATAAAATCATACAGATTTTTAACTATTAGTTCATTGTCTAAATAGGCATATTTACTTTTTATTTCTTCCGGTATTGCACCGGGTGCTTGCTCAAAATCATAATAACAAGAAAGGTCATTTTCATTTAGAATTTCGTATACTGTTTTACAGCCATTACAACAAAAAGGCTTATCATCAAATATAATTGGTTTTGAATCACATTCAGCTCCACAATGAAAACAATCAACTTTAGGCATACACTTTTTTATTGGCGCAAATTTCAATTGCAAACTTATTACATTATATGACATTTATCATATATTTTCAATATCTTTGACCCCGTTAATACCCTTTTTTAGTATGAGTAAATGTGAACAATGTATAGTACGTGAATTTGGCAATTTAAAATCATTGTCAAAAGATGATTTAAAAAACATTTCTCATCATAAAGATTCCATAGATTTTAAGAAAGGAGATATTTTATTTTCGGAGGGCAATGTTATCAATGGTGTATATTGTATAAAAGAAGGGATTTGTAAGCTATCTAGGCTTAGTGCTAATGGAAAAGAGCAAATTGTCAGATTTATTAAAGGAGGTGATATGCTAGGATACCGTTCTGTTTTGAGTGAAGAACCAGTTACATTAACGGTTACTGCTTTAAAAGACTTGAAGGCGTGTTATATACCTAAAAAAGAAATCTTTGAAGCCATGAAAGCAAACCCTAAGTTTTCTATGGATATGATGAAAACTGTTTGTCATGATTTAAAAGATGCGAACATGGCCATTACAAATATGGCGCAAAAAAGCGTAAAAGAAAGACTGGCAGATACACTACTTTTTCTCAAGGACACATTTGGGTATGACAACGAGGGATATTTAAATATTATTCTAACTAGAGAAGAATATTCTAGTGTTATAGGTACGGCAACTGAATCCGCTATTCGGTTATTATCCGGATTCAAAAAAGAAGGATTAATTGCTTTAGAAGGTAAAAAAGTGAAAATTTTAAACGAAACTGAACTACTTAAAATATCACAAGGGTTTTAACTTTTTTTGAGTTAATCAGTTATTTTTAACTTACATTGACACGTACTTCAAATTAATAATATTTACAGATAATTTGTACTAGCTAGACAAAAACCTCTCAATAATATCATCTACATTTAAAATTGTTTTTTTACACCAATCTAATCTTTTTTCATTTTTTTCTTGATCGGATAATTGCCAATTTACTTCTGAATTTCTTAATCGAGTGGTTAGGTTTTGTAAAATAATAGCTACTGCCACTGAAATGTTTAAACTTTCTGTAAAACCCACCATTGGTATTTTTAAATAACCATCAGCTTCATTCATAATATAATCTGAAACGCCTTCTTTTTCAACTCCAAACACCAATGCTGACTTTTTTGTGATATCAAAATCTTGTAGTAAACAAGAGTCATTATGTGGTGTAGTGGCAATTATTTGATATCCCTTATCACGTAGCGAATTTATACATATCTCGGTATTATATTCGTGCTGATTGAATTCGTGAAAGTCAATCCATTTTTGAGATCCTTTAGCTACTTGATTTGAAACATAACTATTGTATTTATTTTCTATAATATGAAGGTCTTGTATTCCGAAAATATCACAATTACGTACTACAGCACTTGTATTATGTTTTTGATATATATCTTCAAGTACCACGGTCAAATGTCTAGTTCTTTGTGCTAGTACTTTTTCAAAAGTCCTTTTTCTATTATCAGTTAAAAAGGATTGTAAATAAGCTAACAAATCAATATTTTTCATTTTCTGATTGGTTTCACGCAAAGAAAGCAAAGTTTTCTTATCTCGCAAAGGCTCAATCGCACAAAGTTTTTCTTAAACTATTCTTACCAAGTTTTTAATCTTAACATATTCAAATGATTGACTCTATAATCTTTATTATCTTTGTGAGTAAACAAAATTAGTACATCCTAAATAATAGATCTGTGAAAAAAATTATTGTTTTAACTGGTGCGGGTATGAGTGCAGAAAGTGGTATCAAAACTTTTCGAGATGCTGATGGACTTTGGGAGGGGCACGATGTTATGGAGGTAGCTTCTCCTCAAGGTTTTGCTAGGAACCCTGAATTAGTGTTAGATTTTTATAATCAACGACGTCAACAATTGCTAAAAGTAACACCAAACAGTGCTCATATTGCCTTAGCAGATTTAGAAAAATTATTCAATATTACGATCATAACACAAAATGTAGATGATTTACATGAACGTGCCGGAAGCTCAAATATAGTCCATTTGCATGGGGAGTTGTTAAAAGTAAGAAGTACTTTCAATCCTAATTTAATATATGAACGTACAAAAGATATTACTCTCGAGGATAGATGTGAAAAAGGTTCACAGTTAAGACCTCATATTGTTTGGTTTGGTGAGCAAGTTCCATTGCTTGAAAAAGCTATTGAAATTACCAGCACCGCAGATATTTTACTTATTATTGGTACGTCTATGCAAGTGTACCCAGCTGCTAGTCTAGTAAATTATATAAAAAGAAATACCGCAATTTATTTTATTGATCCGAAACCATCAATACAAGCAAGCTCCTTTAATAACTTAACTATTATTCCCGAAAAAGCAACTCTTGGAGTTCAAATTCTCGTTGAAAATTATTTAAATGGATAAGGTCACATTTATTAAAATACTAGAGGAAGGTTCTCATAAATTAGAATATAGAGATGTACTTGTGAAAGCCTGTTTAGAAAATACTTCTTGGATTTCTATTTTATTAAACAATATGAGAAGTATACATGATGAGAATTCAAATTTTTCTGCACGTACTTTTGAATTGGTATGTAAAAAGAATTTAGCCGTCATAATTCCTCATTTGGATACATTTTTTGAATTACTGCCCATAGTAATATTGGATGGAGTGACAAGACCTTGCTCTAAAATTTGTGAATTGCTAATGATAGAATACTTTTCGAAATGTAATGATCAATTTCTAAATTCAATAACTACTATTCATCAAGAAAAAATTATAGAAGCTGGCTTTGATTGGATGATCACTAACAAACCTATTGCTATACAGGCCTATACCATGCAAACACTGTACTTATTAGGTACAAAATACGATTGGATACATAAAGAATTAGCCTTGCTTATCGAAAAAGATATTCCTACCGGAAGTACTGGTTATAAAAATAGAGGTAGAAAAGTGCTAAAAGCTATCGAAACAAATACTAGATTAAAACTCTAATGTAAACTTTTAATCCAAGTTATTAATTCATTCATTTGATTGTCAGATAATTTAGCCTCAGGATGCATTGGTAAATATGTCTTTAAAGGCATTTCTCTTTCCTCTAATTCTTCCATCATTTCTTCTAATTTTTTATTTTTTCTCTTTTCAGAAAAAGTACTCCATTCAGAAAAATTTAACTCTTCTTTTCCTTCATCTACATGATGTGCAATCCACCAAGATACTGGAGCTACTTCAGAGTACCACGGGAATTGCGTATTATTCGAATGACAATCATAACATGAACTTTTAATGATTGCTGCAATATTTTCATTTGCTTTAGTTACTACCAAAAAATCAGTTGTAGCAACTTCTGAAGATCTATTTTTTTGAGGTCTGTAAAATTGAATTAAAACCAGAACGATGAAGAATATTAGTACTATTTTCTTTAACATGATTGTTAATTTTAAACTAAGAACTCGTTTAGACTTTTTCCTTTACCTGCAAATATCACATTTTGCACTCTTATTTTCCCATTTTTAAACATCGTAGCTTCTACTATGCTGTTAAAAAATGACATTATAACGGCACAAAAGCCGGTATTTTCCGTTAAAAACAAAAAGTCTAAACGAGTTCTAAGTTATCAATTTAAAAATACTTTCATATAATTTTCCATCAGAAACTACACTTCCCTTTTGAATTAAATCAAACAACTCTATATTTCGCTCCTTATCATATGTTTTCGTTCCTTTAAAAAACTGTATGGAATCGTCATTTGTATTATTGATAAACCATTGATAATCTTTATCGTTAAAAAAATCAAACTCAGGTTTATTAACTTGAACTACTATTCGCAAAATTTCTTTTGTTTCACACTTAAATAAATTGAGACTTTGCTTAGAAAAATGTTCTAGATATTGAGTTTTATTCAATACGTCTTCCCAAACAACATCACTGAATAAATTTAGCTCTTCTTCAGCCATTTTCAGATTCTCTTTTTTAATAACATTCCATTCATTCGCATCAATTTGTTGTGTTGCTAAAAACTGAGCAAATTCTTTATGCAATTCATTAAACTGTTCTTTAGTTAGTTGTTTGTACTTCATCTGCTACTAGTTGCTAATTTTAATTATCTGATAGATTTTACAAAAATAAAAAACCGCTCAATAATTGAGCGGTTTTTAAGTAATAAATTTATGCGTATTTTAAAAAATATATCTTAATCCCAATTGCATTTGCCACCTTGATAATAAACTAGCATCGTAACCAAAAGTTTCTTTTAAATCAGGATTAAAAGTATATGTAGGTACATTATTAGAATCTACAACTACCGACAAAGGAGATGTATTATTAGGTTGCTCAACAACTCCCCAATCAGAACTGATTAAATTTCCAACATTTAAAATGTCAACAGTAAATTGTATAGCATTGTCTTTAGACACTTTAAGCTCTTGAATCAACTTAAAATCCCACTTACCTCTCCAAGGTGCTAATGCTCCATAACGTTCCATATATTGTCCACGATTTTCACTTAAATAATCGTCTTGTTGAATATAAGCTTCAAATGCGGCTTCTTGACCCGCACCAGAAAACTGCATTTGTGTAACTTCACCAGAAGTTGGTATATATAACAAATCATTATTCTGAAAAGAGCTATCTCCATTTATATTACCAGCGTAAGTATAGTTAAATCTACCGCCTTGAGCATATTCAAAGAAAGTTGATAATGTCGTGCTAACTTTATCATTCGCATAAGACCATTTCTTACTTGCTACACCAATAAATCTATGAGTATCTCCATATTTTGAATATGCCAAGACATCATTATTTGCATTACCAAGATTTGGATTAAAATCAAACGCATCACCAGTAATTTCAGCTTCAATTGAGTTCACATCTTTTGAATTTAAATAGTTATAAGCCAAACTAGTGAACAAACCATTCTCGAATGTTTTTTGCGCTTTTAATGTTGCATTCCATATTCTTCCTTTATCAGAATTAGTAAAAACGTAGGCATTATTACCCCGGTCTGCTCCCAGATAAATAGGTCGGTTATCACCTGGTGAATCTAGTGTTCCTGACGGATCACGTAACCCCCAGTTTTGTACATGGGCAGCATTAATGTCTTTTGTATAAGATACATCGGCTGTTAATACTAAACCATTTTCAAGTCTATGATCAGCACCTATATTTGTACGCCAAACTTGTGGCCATTGATATTCAGGATCAATCATCTGAAAAAATCCATCATCTGCTCCACTAACTTGGTTACCTAACCAAACAAATGGGAAACGACCCGTAAATAATCCTGTTCCACCACGTATCTGCGTTTTGTTATCATTATGCAAATCCCAGTTAAACCCTAATCTTGGTGATATTAACCAATCATTATTTGGTAAGGTAGTTGAGTTTAATTTTACTTCTTCACCAGTATTTGGATTAAAATATTGTACCGAATTATCTCTAGTAGCACCATTATCAGTATCAATATACTTCTGAATTAACTCAGAAGTATTAAAATAGAGAGGTTTATCAAAACGAACACCATATGTAAGTTTAAAGTTTTCGGAAGCATTCCATTCATCTTGCACGTAAAATGATAGTTGCCCAACATTTAACTCAGCCGATTTCCATCCACCATCATTCCCTTGACCATTAGCATTAAAAGTATCAAAGGCATTCTGCGTAGCTGTCAAATATTGATCTACAACTCCACCTGGTTGTGCATTATCTAAAAACGTCTGCATGTCTGGATATGGACTAAATATTCCAAAATATGGGAATATTCCAAAATTAAAAGATTCATAATTAACCAAATTGAAAGAATTTACAAATTCAAATTTCTCAAAAGAAAATCCTATAGTATAAGTATGATCACCTTTAACGATATTTAAATTGTTAGTTAATTGAAAAACTTTTTGGTCTAATCTATTATTAATTGAAAAAGGTTCATGACCTGCTATAATATAATTAGATCCAGCTCCATCTTGAATTGTTATTATAGGTGCTGGTGTTGACCTAGGATTTCTAAAATCATCGAAATGTGTATACCCTACTTGTAATTTATTTGTAGCATTATCTGCTAAAGTAGAGTTTAATTCTAATTGAATCGAGTTAAGTTTGTTATTAATTTGATATCCTGAATTTTCAAATTGCAATGTTTGAAAACTTGGACCTCTAGAACCTAATGCTGTTGGATGTGCAGGTTTTTCTTTCGAAGCGTCCAAAAAGTTATAAATCAACGCTAATCTGTTATTATCATTAATATTCCAGTCTAATTTGAAAATTCCTTTTGTAGATTCAGAGCCATATGTAAATCCTTCAAATCTACCGGTATTATATCCTAAATTGGCTAGAGCATCACTTACTGCATTCATATCATTTCTTGAAACCCTCGATTCATTAACAGCATTCACTGAACCATCATTTGGTACCCATCCATTAGATCCTAAATCTGTTCTTTCATCTTTTTCAAAATTGGCAAAGAAAAATAATTTATTTTTTACAATAGGTCCACCTATACTTAAACCATATTGTTTTTGTTCTAAATCCGATTTTGCTACATCTTCTCCATTTATTTTACTACCAGTTAAGCTTTGATCTCTATAAAAACCATACACAGTACCATGAAACTCATTTGTTCCACTTTTTGTTACTGCGTTAACAGATGCTCCTGTAAAACCAGACTGAGTTACATCATATGGAGCCGTAGATACTTGAATTTGATCTATTGCATCTAATGAAATAGGTTGTGCATCAGTTTGTCCACCTGGAGTTGGCGCATCTAATCCAAAAGGATTATTAAAAATCGCTCCATCTAAAGAAAAGTTATTGAATTGATCATTTCTACCTCCAAAAGAATTTCCACTAGAAGAAGGTTCTAATCGTGTAAAATCTGCTGCAGAACGAGATATTGTTGGTAAATTTGTTAATTCTCTTCTACCTACACTAGTTTCTGCTCCTGTACGGTCACTTCCAAAAACACTACCACTATTACTTGGTGCTTGTAATACAACTTCTTCTAATTGTTGACTATCTGCAACTAACTTAATGTTTAGTGAAAATGTTTTACCTAATGTTAAGAAAACATCTTTAAATTCTTGATTTTTAAATCCCACATAACTAACAGTAACCATATAAGGACCGCCAATACGCATATTAAGTAAGCTATACCTTCCATCTAAGTTTGTAGTTCCTCCATATTTAGTACCCGTAGGTGTATGGATCGCAACTACATTTGCACCCGGTAAAGGTTGATTTTGATCATCTACTACTGAACCTTTAATATTCGAGGTTGTTACTTGAGAAAATGAACTTATTGCAATAAAGAAAAACAATACTGCAAAAAAATAATTTTTTTTCATAAGTATAAATTTGAATTAATTTGAATTAGTTTATGTAAATAATAATTTGAATTACGAAAGTATAAAAAAAAAGGTTATCCTTAACGGATAACCTTAAAACTTAACATTAGAATTATTAACTAAATGTTTATTTCTTTTCAGCAATTACATCAAAAGGTAATTCAATAATCACCTCTCTGTGCAAACGTATTTTTGCATTGTATTTACCTAGTCTTTTTACTAAACCTCCTGAAACAGTAATGAATTTTTTATCAATTTCATTGCCTGCCTTTACAATTGCTTCTGCAACATCAGCATTACTCACTGATCCGAAAAGTTTATCGCCAGTACCTACTTTTGCAGGTATTTTAATTTCAAGCGCTTTGATAGCATCTGCTATAGCTTGAGCTTCTTTAATGATTTTATCTTCTTTAAAAGCTCTTTGTTTCAACACTTCTGCTAATACTTTTTTAGCTGATGAAGTTGCTAAAACCCCGTATCCTTGTGGAATTAAAAAATTACGCCCATAACCATTTTTCACGGTTACAACATCATCTTTAAACCCTAAATTTGCTACGTCTTGTTTTAATATAAGTTCCATACTAATTTCTTTTATTATTTTAACATATCACCTACATATGGCATTAATGCCAAATGACGCGCTCTTTTAATTGCTTGAGATACTTTACGTTGATATTTTAACGATGTACCTGTTAAACGACGTGGTAAAATCTTACCTTGTTCATTTACTAAATACATTAAAAAATCTGCATCTTTATAATCAATATATTTAATTCCGTTTTTCTTAAAACGACAATACTTAACTTTTTGTTTCGTATCTATATCTAAGGGAGTAAGGTATCTGATTTCAGCTTTATTCCCACCTTTTGCTTGTTGTTCTATTGAAGACATACCTTAGTTTTTAGTTGCTTTTACACGTTCTTTTCTTTTTTCTGCCCAAGCAGCTGCATGTTTATCTAACTTAACAGTTAAATAACGCATAATACTGTCATCTCTTCTAAACTCTAATTCAAAAGGACCAATAGCTTCACCGGCAACATTGTACTCAAATAAATGGTAAAAACCAGTTTTTTTCTTTTGGATCGGATATGCTAATTTTTTTAAGCCCCAATCTTCTTTGTGGATCATTTCGGCACCTTTAGAAACCAAGTAGTCGTTAAACTTCTTTACTGTTTCCTTTACCTGAGTATCAGATAAAACGGGATTCAAAATGAAAACAGTTTCGTAATGATTCATAATTTTACTTTTATTGTTTATTTTTAAGCGTGCAAATATACGACTTTAATACTTTATTTAGCATGCCTTTGTAAAAATTTTTAGTGAGCATCCTTTTATATCTTATTTACAATTATTACGATTCAATATTTTTGATTTACGAATAAACAAAACTATTTACTATTATTTTGTAAATTGTCTGCCATTTAAAGTAAATCAAAGCCATTGGAAGTACCAGAAATACCCGATTTAATTTTATACGCTATTCCGTTTTTTATCTTAACACTTATTATAGAAATAATTGTTGATACTCGTGAAAAAGCAAATGCCTATGAAACAAAAGATGTCATCACTTCCATTTCAATGGGACTTGGAAACGTTTTTTTGGGCATATTCAGTAAGGCTTTAGTCTTTGCCGCCTTTATCTTCATTTATGAAAATTTTCGTTTTTTTAGCATACCCTTTGAATGGTGGGCATGGATCCTTATTCTATTTGCCGAAGATATTGCCTACTATTGGTTTCATAGAATTAGCCATGAAAGTAGGTTTTTTTGGGCATCGCATGTAGTACATCATTCTTCTCAAAAATATAACTTAGGTACGGCATTACGACAAACATGGACAGGTGGTTTTTTATCGTTTATTTTTTGGATATGGCTTCCTTTAATGGGGTTTCATCCTGTAATGGTTTTGGCTCAAATGTCAATTAGCTTGATTTATCAATACTGGATACATACTGAGCTTATTAAAAAAATGCCTATATGGTTTGAAGCTATTTTTAACACCCCTTCACACCATAGAGTACATCATGCTACGAATCCACAATATTTAGATAGAAATCATGCCGGAATTTTCATTATTTGGGACAAACTCTTTGGTTCTTTTGAACCTGAAGTAGAAAAACCTGTATATGGATTGGTAAAAAATATTTCAACATACAACCCACTTTATGTTGCTTTTCATGAATGGATTGCCTTATTTAAAGATGTATTTACTTCAAAAAC
>Ga0209633_10001638_pt1 | contig 22642 bp, 19 predicted proteins | sample Cruoilmetagenom1_FD_187290 | JGI IMG/M metagenome (GOLD analysis project Ga0209633, IMG submission 187290) | Oil polluted marine microbial communities from Coal Oil Point, Santa Barbara, California, USA - Sample 1 (SPAdes) (version 2) | ecosystem: Environmental > Aquatic > Marine > Oil seeps ... | reverse complement strand
ATATTTCTTTTCTGAGTTAGCATTTGCATTAGGTACTACTTTCCGCACAATAAATGAAATAATAAATGAGAAAAGAAATATCAGCACGGAAATGGCTATTAAACTATCTAAGTTTTTTAGAACCAGTATTGAACTTTGGTTGAACATGCAAAACCAATATGATATTTATAGAGTTTATAAGAAGAAGAAAGAAATGATTGATCGAGTTCGTCCGATGAAAAGAAGGAAAGTAGAAATTTGATTATTTTAAGATTTTGAACGGAATTTTAGGGACGAAACATGAGTGATAAATTTAAAAATAAAATTGAAGCAACCGATATCAATATTAATACTTTATTGAAAGATCAAAAATTCTATATTGATTATTTTCAACGAGAATACCGCTGGAAAGGAAAACACATAAAATTACTTGTCGAAGATCTAACTTCAACTTTCTTGAAGTCTTACAAATCAACAGATAAACGTTCTGAAATTGAAAACTATCAAACTTATTATATTGGATCTGTAGTTTTTAGTATTAATGATGGGAAAAAGTCAATTATTGATGGACAACAAAGAATTACATCTATAACTCTATTGCTTATCTATCTCAATCATTTACAATCAAAAAGTAATCAAAAAGTTGCAATTAGTCAGTTAATTTTCTCTGAAAAGTATGGAGAGAAATCATTTAATATGACAGATGAGTTACGTGAGTCTTGTCTTAAGGCACTATTTGAAAGTGGCGAATATAAAGTTAAAGAGAAGGATGATGAAACTATACGTAATATGGTTGAAAGATATGAAGACATTATCCAAACATTTCCAGAAGAACTGACGAATGGTGCTTTACCCTATTTTATTGATTGGCTGATTGAGAATGTTGTTATTGTAGAAATTATGGCATATTCAGATGAAAATGCTTATACAATATTTGAGACAATGAATGATAGAGGATTAAATTTAACTCCAACAGAAATGTTGAAAGGGTTTGTTCTTTCGAAAATTACGGATTTTAATCAAAGGAATGAAATAAATGATATTTGGAAAGAGCAAATTCAAAAATTACATGAATATGCTGCTGCTGAGGATCAATCATTTTTTCAAGCTTGGTTCAGAGGAAAGTATGCTACAAGTATTCGACCTGGGAAAGCTGGTTCTGAAAACAAAGATTTTGAATTAATTGGTACAAGATTTCATAATTGGTTTAAGGACAATCATAAAAAAGTATTTGATTTAAAAACATCTGAAAACTTTTATGATTTCTTTAAAAATCAGTTTCCTTTTTTTGTTAAATGGTATCTTAATAGTTGGGATGCACAAATAGAATATGAAAAACAAAAACCACATTTGAATTATATATACTCTTGGGGAATTGCTGATTCACTTCAAGATTCACTATTGTTATCTTCTATTATTTATGGTGATGATGAAGAAACGATAAATAAAAAACTTGATTTTGTTGCAAGATTCATAGAGACCTTTACAGTAAGAAGAGCAATAAATTATAGAAAGTTTGGTCAAACTTCAATTAAATATACGATGTTCAATATTATAAAGTTAATAAGAGATAACGACATAGAGCAATTAGGTCAAAATCTAGTTTCAGAAACAAATATTATTGAACAAAAATGGGATGGGGTTTGGGAGTTTCAGTTACATGGACAAAACAGAAAATTTGTTAAACATTTACTTTCAAGAATCACTAATTATGTTGATAATTTGGTCGGAAAGACAACTACTTATGTGAGTTATCATCAACCAGAAGGGAAACAATTTGAAATCGAACATATTTGGGGTAATAAATTTGAAGAACATCGAGATGAATTTAAGCAAGAAAAAGATTTTCAAGAATGGAGAAATTCAATTGGTGCATTAATTCTTTTACCCAATGGTACAAACCAGTCTTTTAATAGTGATAAATATGAGGAGAAACTGAAACATTACCTAAAAGAGAATACCTTCGCACAAACATTACATCCATCATACTATGTTAAAAATCCTAATTTCTTGAAATCACAATTTATTGATGACCTACAATTTAAACCTCATAAGAAATTTAAGAAAAACGATATTGGAGAAAGACAAAACCTGGTTCAGAGAATATGTGAACAAATTTGGTCTACTGATTATTTTACAATTGATACAAATGAGAAAATAAACAAGAAAGTATAATAGACATGTTTCTACAACAAAAATTACTGCCATATTTTTCAAATAAAATGCAGGTCAGGTATAATTAATCTTCATTAACATATACTTCATAGAATGTTATCTGTTAGTTTTTGTTTTCAGTTTCTCTATTATTATCACACTAACAAATTTCATATATTTATTAAAACAATTTTATTAAAATAAAGGCAATCAGAATGCGTAAGATTATTCTATTTATAACATTTTCTTTTCTTCTTTCAACAAATATATTTTCACAAAAAAAACCGTTTACAATTGAAGATTTATATAAAGTAAAAAGTATTGGTTCACCAGTAATATCAAATGATGCAAGCAAATTGCTTTTTACGGTTACCTCTTATGATTTACCAAATAGTAAATCGAATACTGATATTTACATCTCTAATGTTGATGGATCAAATAAGAGACAACTTACAAATAATAAATCAGCAGACTTTAATCCAATTTGGGCAAAAGATGATAGTGGAGTTTACTTTATATCGTATCGTAATGGTTCTGCCCAGCTTTATTATTTACCTTTAAGTGGTGGAGAAGTTACTCAAGTAACAGATTTTGAAATGGGAATTTCTTCTCCTAAAATTTCTCCAGATGGAAGCAAATTTATTTTTACTGCTCAAATATTTCCAGAGTATGGTGTTGATGAAGAAAAGACAAAAAAATTGCTAGATGCTATGAATGATGGTCCTGTTCAAGCTCATCTTGCTGATAGTTTATTTGTTCGTCATTGGACGGAATATAGTGATGGTCAGTATTCACATGTTATTTTATATGATTTGCAAAATGAATCATACAAAGATTTAACTCCTGGTTATTATAATTCACCAACTTTTTCTGCTGGCGGAAGTGATGATTATAATTTTTCTCCCGACTCAAAGAAGGTTGTATTTTCTTCAAAACGAGTTAGTGATCCTGAATCATCAACAAACTCTGATGTTTGGACTGTAAATGTTGACGGTAGTAATCTTAAGAATTTGACTGAAGAAAATAAAGCATATGATGGTTTCGGAAAGTTCTCTCCAGATGGGAAATACATTGCTTATCGAACTCAACTAATTCCGGTGTACGAATCTGACAAATGGCGTTTGGTGATTCATAATTTGAAAACCGGTGAAAAGAAAATTCTTACTGAAGAAATTGATAATCACGTTAATGGTTTTGAATGGTCGTCAGACTCAAAAACTATTTTCTTTAACATTGATGAAAAAGGTTACAACCCTCTTTTAAAAATAAATATAGATAATCAGAAGACAATAAGAATTTTAGAAGGTAAAAGTTTACATGGTTTTACTCTTGCACCAAATGATGAGTTTATTATTTATAAGTTTTCTTTTACTCACAAACCAGCAGAATTAGCAATGCTAAATCTAAAATCTGGTAAAACTAGTGAGGTAACTAATTGTAATAAAAAGTTTACAGAAGAGGTTGATGTTCGACCTGCTGAACAAGTTTGGGTAAAGAGTAGTAGTGGAAAGATAATTCAGGTGTTTTTGGTAAAACCACATAATTTCGATCCGAATAAAAAATATCCTTTTGTGATTAACGTACACGGTGGTCCGCAGATGCAATGGCGAGATTCATTCAGAGGCGATTGGCAAATTTATCCTGGAGCAGGTTATGTTCTAGCATATCCAAATCCACATGGCTCTACAGGGTTTGGAAAAGAATTTACAAAAGATATTTCGAAAGGTTGGGATGGAAATGTTTACAAAGATGTTATGAGTGTTATGGATAGTTTACAAAACTTGCCGTTTGTTGATGAAGATAGAATGGGTGCAATGGGTTGGTCTTACGGAGGTTATTTTATGAACCTTCTACAAGCAAAGGGAAACAGATTTAAGTGTTTAGCTTCAATGATGGGAATTTATGATTTAGAACAATTCTATTTAGATACAGAAGAACTATGGTTTCCTGATTACGATTTGGGTGGTGATCCTTGGCAACAGAAAGAACTTTACGAGAAACAATCTCCAAGTAATTATGTTAATAATTTTAAAACTCCAACTTTAGTGATTACCGGAGAACGAGATTATAGAGTTACTTACTTACACAGTTTAAGATATTTTACGGCATTGCAAAAAAAGGGGATTGATTCTAGATTAATTATTTTTGATAATGATGGTCATTGGCCAAGTTATCTTCGTTCAATGCCGTTGTACTATAATGCTCATTTGGAATGGTTTCATAAATATTTAGGTGGAGCTAAAGCTCCTTGGAATTCTAAAGAATTGATAAGAAATCAAGTCTTTAAATAATACATTTAGAAAATAGTTCTATGAATTTTTTAAATTGTCATTCTGAATGAAGAAGTTTTTAATCATAATGAGGAATCTTATTATTAATAATGTGGGAGATATTTCAGTCGTTCAAAAGACAAACTCCTTCAATATGACAATTTTGAAAAGATGAATAATTAAATTGAAAAAACAGCAATCATATAAACCGGATTGGACACCTAAAAATGCAGGAGAAGAATTTGCTATTAGCGTGATAAAGGGAGTTGATGGAACTTCGAATAAATCTTCAAAAAGTAAATCTAATATGAAATCAAAAATCCCTAAAATTGAAGAACTTGTAAAAGGTGTTTTAGAAGATGATCGAAATCTACTTGCTCGAAGTATAACTTTAATTGAAAGCAACGCTACTGCCCATCATAAAAAAGCAGCTCAAATATTAGATAAATTATTACCGTATTCGGGAAAGTCAATAAGGATAGGAATCTCAGGAGTTCCTGGTGCAGGTAAAAGTACAATGATTGAAGCTCTTGGACTATACTTGATTGAACAAGGTCATAAGGTTGCAGTTCTTACTGTTGATCCCAGTAGCTCAGTAACAAAGGGAAGTATTCTTGGTGATAAAACAAGAATGGAAAAACTTTCGCAAGAAGCCAATTGTTTTATTCGTCCATCTCCTGCAAGTGGAAACCTTGGAGGTGTTACAAGAAAAACTCGTGAAACTATTACTGTTTGTGAGGCAGCTGGATTTGATGTTGTTTTAATTGAAACAGTTGGTGTTGGTCAAAGTGAAATTACAGTTCGCTCAATGGTTGATTTCTTTCTACTGGTTATGATTGCTGGAGCTGGAGATGAACTTCAAGGAATTAAAAAAGGAATTATTGAAATATCAGATGCTTTAGTTTTTAATAAAGCGGATGGCGCTAATAAACAAAAAGTAAATGTTGCCCGAGCTGAATTTGCCAATGCAGTTCATTACTTAAAACCATATTCCAAAGGATGGGAAACTAAGGTTTTAACTGCTTCCGCTCTATCTGGAAAGGGTATTGAAGAAATTTGGCAAATGATTTTAGAATTTACTGAACAATCAAAAAAGAGTAAAACTTTTGATGAAGAACGAAAAAGGCAATCTCTTCAATGGATGTATTTTTTAATTGATGAAAAATTAAAAACGCAATTCTATGAAAATCCAAAAGTGAAAAAGGAGATTGTTGATATTAAAAAACAAATTTTAGAAGGTAAACTTTTAGCTACTTCTGCTGCTGAATCATTGTTGAGTAAGTTTAGTTAGTGAAATAATAAGAATATCTTAGATCTGCATTTCAATCACCATTTTTACGCTTTCAATTCCTTAAATGTTATTTTTAATCTTAATTAATTTCAAATCTCCAGCATCTGTATAAATTTTTCATTTGGGTTTGGATTAAATGTTAGAAAAACCTAACTTTATGTTAGAACTAAATAACATTATAAAATGAAAATAAAACACAATTCACTCGTTTCGTTTATTCCATCTATAATAGGGATAATCCTATTAAGTTTATGGGCATATATGTCAAAATACCCTATTGATACCATTGGTTACTTCATCTTTGGTGGGAGTATACTTATTATTTGTATCGGATTGTATTTTAAGATTCAAAGACTTAATAATGAAAAATCTGGCTTAACTTCTGATGATGAGTTATCGAAAAAAATAAAAGAAAAAGCTACTTCAAAAGCATTTATCTTTTCAGTTTATATGTGGGTCTTTATCATACTTTTTCTCATTAACTTGGAACCAAGAGTTAAAATAATATTAGGTTTAGGTCTGCTAGGAATGGGACTTATTTTTTCTCTTAATTGGCTTTACTACTCAAAGTTTGGGGTTTCAGATGAAGACACGGATTAAGGAACTTCGTGCAAGAGATAACTTAACTCAAGTTGAACTTGCTCAAAAGGTGAGTGTACGTAGAGAAACTATTGTTTTTCTTGAGAAGGGAAAATATAATCCATCGCTCAAATTGGCACATGATGTTTCGAAGGTATTTAATATGAAAATTGAAGAAGTTTTTATTATGAAATAATAGATAAGAAAAATTATTAAGTCCCAATTGCTTATAAATAATGTTATTATATGAAAAAAAGAGAAAGTTGTTTCTAACAATTTTGTTGATAATGTTTTGCGTTGGATGTATAAATTTTTTTAAAAATATTTCAATTCTAAAAGATTGCCACGTCATATAAAAATTTCGTAAGAACCAAAATTTATAATTTTAATAATCTAATTTCCAAAAAAGTAATCCCAAAAACTTTTTTTACGTCTTTCGCGTTTGTGCAATTTCCAATAATTTCTATATTCTGCTTGGGTCGTAATACCAATTGGTCCTTGATACATTCCTCCATCTAAAGTACCATCGTAAACACGAACAGAAATTATATTTTCTTCGCCAAGCCTTAATAAATTATTTGGGATATAATAACCTCGTAATTCTTGCCACTCATCACGAAAATTATTTATCTTGGGTGTAACTTCAAAATCACCAGTGTTTCCAATCAATTGACCATTTAAATAACATTCATCTATATCATCAATTTTACCAAGAAGCAAAACAAGTTCCTCATCTTCTAAAACTATATCTGCGTAAAAACTTTTTCTGTACCAAGCAAAACCATCGTAACCAAAATAACCTTGTGTTTCCCATTTAGAAGGAACTGAAAGACTATCCCAATCTTGATCATTGAAATCTGGTTCTTTTCTTAATAAATCATCTCCAATATTAAATTTCCAAAATCCTTCAAGATTAACTTCAAGATCAATTGATTCAAAAACCATAACTGAAATTTCACCTGACACAATTCCACCAAATTGCTGGGCATCGTATACTCTAACTGCAATAACATTTTCTTCGTCAGTATTAAAATAATTTGGAGATACCGGATACTTTCTAAATGCATTGTAAGCAGTTCTATAATTTGGGGGGAAGGAACCAGATGAGCCAATTAGGTGGCCATTAAGATAAACTTCATCAACATCATCAATGTACCCTAAAGAAATATATACACTTTTATTCTTAATATTATTTGTTATATAAAATTTTTGTCGATACCAAGCATAACCATTGTAACCATGAAATCCTTCATCTTCCCATGAGGAAGGAACTCTTATTTTTTCCCAATCAAAGTCGTTGTATTCAACCTTTGACCATTCCATATTATCTCCAATATTGAATTTCCAGGAACCCTTTAAGTTTACAAGTTCTCTCCATTCATCTGCTAATATATGTTTAGAAGGTATTATTATCAGTAATGACAGCAGCAAATATATTTTAATCATAAATACTCAAATTTTATTGTTAGCAATCAATTATTGAAAAATTGAAAAAATATTAATCATTATTTTCATACCAAAGCGAAATTAAATGGACAGTCGGTTCGAGACTTCCTCCACTAGAATTCTGTTTTATTTTAATAATTTTTATATTTGGATTAGCTTCTAGCCACAAATTAATTTCCCGTTCAAGTTCTAAGCTTGTTGCGGAAGTCTTCTTAAAATAACCTTCTTTATTTGTAAATATTTTTACTTTCATTTATTCCTCTTTTTGGTAAAAACTAATTGTTTACGTCAGCAATGTTAAGTGATTTTTCCAATCTCATTGCTTCATAAATTGCAGTTGCCATTCTTCTAACCTTTAGGTTACTGTCTTTTGATGCTAATTCATAAATTTCACTAACATATTCATTATTGCCAATTATATATAAAACTCTGGTTATTAAAATTCTTATACTTGGATTTTCTTCTAACTCTAATTGTTCAAGCAATGTTTCAGAAACTTCTTCTATTGAGTGTTTCCCCGCAAGATAAATAGCACTTTTTCTTAAACCAGAATTTTCAGATTTAATAGCAGTATTTAGATTTGCTAAAGCATTATCACTCAGTGTAAAAATAACATTGCTAGGCTCTTGTGCTACAAGTTTAGAGCTTAAGAATATCACAGCTATAATAGTTAAAAATATAGATGCGATGTAATTAAAATTATTTTGACTTAACATAACAACCTCCTACTTATTTAATTAAATTCCCTACTATAATAGACAGGAATTCCATGTCTTAGTTGTCATGCTTAAGTAATCAATTGTAAAAGAATGTCACAGAACAAATTGAGTAATAGAGCGTAGATTACTTTTGCTATCTACGTGAAAATAAACTTCAAATTATGTTTTAAATATTTTTTATGATTTGTTGTCAAGATCCATTTCTTAATTGTAATAGCTGACCAATAATTTTTATGGAATGAGAGACTGTCACAAATGGTCATTCTTAACTTGTTTCAGAATCTCTTATCCTTAAATTAGCACAAAAACAGATGCTGAAATAAATTCAGCATGACAACTTTGAAGTTTAGAGATAGTTTTAATGATCTGTGACAACCAAGTGGTTTTCCAAAAATCAACATTATAGATATTAAGAACAGATTGCAAAAGCAATCTGTTTTACAACTTTATACGATTATAAATATTTAAATAATCATTTTATAACCAATACCATAAATTGTTAAAATTACTTTTGGATGATTTATATCCTCTTCAATTTTTTGTCGAAGTTTCAAAATGAAATTATCAATTGTTCTAGTAGTAACCTTACTTTCATATCCCCAAACATCTTCTAATAAATCATCTCGCGAAACTGTTGAGTTTTTATGCTCAACTAAATATTTAAGAATTTCAAATTCTCTATGAGAAAGATTAACCTCATTTCCATTTGACTTTGCATTAAAGGAATGGAAATTTATTTGTAATCGACCGATTTTATATTCATCATTAGTTTTAGTTGTGGTTTCTGTTCTTCTTAAAATTGCTTTTACTCTTGCAAGAAGTTCTCTTAAGCTGAATGGTTTAGTAATATAATCATCTGCTCCTAATTCAAGTCCTAAAACCTTATCAATTTCTTCTCCTTTTGCGGTGAGTAAAATTATAGGAGTTTCGATACCAGAAGCTCTAACTTTTTTACAAACTTCAAATCCGGATATTCCTGGCATCATAACATCCATTATAATTAAATCATATTTATTTGCCATTATTTTTTCAAATCCAGCTGTTCCATCCTCTGCTTCTTCAATATTATAACCTTCAATTTCTAAGTTGTCTCTTAATCCTGATCTCATTGCTTTTTCATCTTCAACTATTAATATGTTTTTCATTTTAAGCCGTAGAGTTTTTGTTATTAAAGTTTTTGTTGAATTGCAGACGAAATGTACTACCAAAACCTGACGTGCTATTAACAGATACTTTTCCGTTGTGGGCATCCATAATTTGTTTAACTAAAGATAGTCCCAAGCCTGTACCTTTTGTATTATGAACAAGTCCGGATGAAACACGATAAAATTTATCAAATATTTTAAGTTGGTCTTCTTGACTAATTCCTATCCCAAAATCTTTTAATTCCCAGTATGGTCCTTGGCTATTTTTATTTATACTTATCTCAATTTTCTTTTTATCATTACTATATTTAATTGCATTTTCTATTATGTTTATAATCGATTCTGAAATGGCATCTTTATCTGCAAATATTTTTTCAATATTCTCATCATACTTTATGGTATAATTAAATCCTTTAGACTTTATACGATAATCATAAGTGTCAAGTACTTCATTACTTATTTCTTTAAGACTATGATTCTTGAAATCGTACTTTCTTGTTCCTGCTTCCATTTTTGAAAAGTTAAGAATAGAGTTAACAATTTTACTTAATCTATTTGTCTCATTATGAATAACGGCGTAATACTCTTTTTTCTTATCTTCTGTTTTTAATCGATCAAGAACAAGAGTTTCTGAATACATACTAATTAAAGAAAGTGGAGTTCTAAGTTCGTGAGAAACATTGGATATAAAATCAGTTTTTAGTTGGGTTAAACGAATTTCTTTTTTTAGATTAAAAAATATTAACCCAAAGCCAAGAATCAATATTAAAAGTAGAAGACTAAGTATAATTATATTTTTATAAAATCTTTGTGAAGTTAGCTCTTGAATACTTTCACCCTTCATGTCAATACCAAGAGATAAACCAGGCAAAAGCCATAAAGGCTTTTTAAGCAAAATTTTATCTATACTAATATTTTCAGTTGAGTGAATTATTTTATTTTCATTATTGTTTAGGACAGTTAGAACAAATTTATCTTCTGCTGTTTGAGAAATTTTTCCCGATAAATTTTGTTTAATAAATTCGGTTGGATTAACAATTATTCCCCCTATCAATTTTTTATTTTCATTTTGGCTCAATGAAAATAAACATAAGTACAATTCCGAGTTAGTAAATTTTCCAAGTGGTTCAATTTTTTGATAACCGGATTCCAAAAAGTTTTGTAATCTACCAACTAAAGATTTTTTTGAACTTAGTGTTTTTCTAATTGAATCTTTTAGTTTAGTTTCTTCAATAGTGGATAAATTTGAATATACAGATAGATTGTTCAAGCTTGTATCGGAAATAAAAAATGTTCCTATAGAAGAGTTTTCCGCCAATAATTTTTTGAATTTATCCTCATTTTGATTCTTGTCTGAAGTTAAGTTTGTGTTGATATCATTAACCCAACTACTAATTACATCTTCTGAATATTGATTAATAGAATATAAAATTGCTTCTAATTGTTGAGTATAAATTTTGTTTATTTCTTGTTCCGATTCGTTAAGAGAAGCAAATTGATAAATGAAAAAAGCCGAAATAGGCAAGATGAGAATTAAGAGAACTATTAAACCAATTTTTCTAAGAGGGTTTTGCATGTAATTTAGTTTAGATTAATAAAAAATAAATCTAAATAAAAAACGGCAAAATGTTATTAACATTTGCCGTTAAATTTTAAAATGGAACTTTTATAAGAAATAATTATTCTACCTCTACTGGTTGAAGAGGCAAAATTAAATTTTGAATAATTTGCTCAGCTTTTTCTAATTCTGCTATAGCGTCTTCTTTAATATCTTCAAATTTATTTACAACATTGTCAAATAAATCTTTGTAATAGTTAATTCCTTCAGATAAATTATCTTGGAACTTATTAACATAAGCTATTTGTTTTTCAGTAAGTGGACTTTCCATTTCTTCAATTTGACTACGTAAATAATCAATGTAAAGGTTTAATTCTTTAATAAAAACATTTGGCCTATTATTGGCTTTCATGATATTAATTTTACCGTATATATGGTTTACCATTTCTTTTAATGAGAATACTTCTGAAAAATATGCAAGGTTTGGCCCTGGACAAACAGAAGTTCCTTCACTTGTATAATTGTTTTCTATTTTGTGTACTTGCTTAACTGAATTAGAAAGGCCTATACATAAGCATTCTTTTTCAAGAATCTTTTTTTCTTTATTAGCTTTTTCTTCTATGGATAATTCACTTGCTTCAAGTTGTTTTAATTTATGATGCTGATATTGTCTTGAAGCAGTGCAGATTGGTTTCTCAGTAAATTCTGTATCAAATTCTAAAAAGTTTTTTGGGCAAGAACTTCCCGGTCTTCCTTTTTCAGCAAGTGCAATTTTATCTATTTCTTGAGTGTTACCTCTAACAGCATTAAATGGAACACCAAGGGGAGAAATTCCACTTAGATATAAATCTTTTTCTTCAGCATTACATAAAAGTTCCAATGTAGTTTCATCCACATTTGCTGCCTCTGGAACAAGTAGAAATGGTGTTGCCCATCCAACAGAATCAATTTTATAATGATCAAGTAAAAAACTATGTTCTTCGTTTGTTCCAACTCCACCTTGAGCCGTAACAAATAAGTCGAGAGGTTTCTGGGGACAAGGTTTATTTTTTTGTTCTAAAGAACTGCTTAAAATTTTGAAAACAGTTTCAATCAATTCATCTTTCTTATTCTTAAATTCCTCTAGAATTGGACCCATTAAAAAACCATCTGTTGCAAATGCATGACCACCACAATTTAATCCAGATTCAATTCTGTATTCACTAACCCAGATACCTTTTTTTGCTAAAAACTTTCCTTGAATTAATGCTGAACGATAATCACTAACTTTCAAAACAACTTTCTTTTTGATATTACCATTTTCATCTGGAAAAAAATCTTCGAATTTTTCTAAGTAACTGTATAATCGCGGATTTAATCCGGCTGACAATATTAATGAAGATTCTAAATTGCTTTCTGCAAAACCTCTAAGCGATGCATGAGCATCGTTATATTCTGAAGGTAACTTTTCTTTATTTTGATAGTTTGCTTTGTCAAGTTTGGTCATAATATTAACGTCTATTGAACCAGGAAATAAGTTTTCATTTAACCATGTATGAGCTTTTTTTGTATATTCATTATTTTCAATAAGATTATTAAATTCTTCTTTAGGGGAAGTGGAGTCGGGCAACATATCAATATATTTATAAATTTCATCAATATTTTTATGATAGGTTTTCTTTAATTCTTCAAATTTATCAGTTACAATTTCATCAACTAAATTAAGATACTCTGTAAATCTTTTTGCTCTAAAATCATCAATTTTATTAGTTATTGCTTTGAAAGGGATATCCAATTTTTTTGAATAGTATTCTCTCATATTTTCAGCAAGAATATCATCAACAATTGAAATTACTGATGAAATTCCATATTTAGCTACTTTAATTGGAGTATCTATTGTAAAACCGGTTCCCATTACTGGGATGTGAAATGTATGTTTATTATCTAAGTTTTTCATTTATATCTTTCTAAATAATTTCTAAATATGAAACTGATTTTAGCAAATCAATTTGTGGTCAAAAATACTTAATTATTATTAAAAAAACTATGTAATAACAATGATCTTATGTCGGTCTGAGTGTACAAATAATTACAGAAGTGAATTTAATTTTAAACTTTCTGAAACCAAACTTATAGAATCGTTTATAGTGAGAATAAAACAATATTTTAATAACTAATTTTTTTTAATAATCTCCAATGCTTTCTCTAAAAATTCATCTTTACCTTCTATTACTCCCTTTATAGTTCTTTGTACCGGAACTGTTGGTTGAATACCAATTAAATGATGTTGTGATCCGTCATGTTTTAGCACTTTCATTCCTGTCCATGAAATACGAAATCCACCTGGTAGTTCAATTGGATTGACATTTCCGTTTGCACCAGCAGTTGGTTGCCCAACAATTTCTGCAAGGTTATAATGCTCAATAAAACCCATAAAAGACTCAGCATAACTGATTGCCCGTCCGTCAGTCAAAAAGACCACTTTACCTTTTATATGTGGTTCTTTTGGTTGCACATGCCATCCATATTTTGAAAACCCTACAATATTTTCTTGATCAGGGTAAATAGTGTGTGAAACTCTCATCCACGCACTTGATGTATCTGGTTCTGTTAGTAAATGACTTATTATTGCATGGTTGCCTTTTGGGTAACCACGTAGATCGAAAATTATGCCTTTGGCATTTGCAAGTTCATTCATCTTTTCTGTGATCTCAGCCATCTTGGCTTTGTCTAAATTTACATAAAAAATATTGTTCTCTATTTCTTCTAAACTTGGTCTTCTTTTTTCAATAAGGAATTTCTTATAGTTTCTAATAGCATCCAGTTCCAATATTTTGTCTTTTCTCATTACCTTAAAGTTAACAGTTGTTCCTTCTTTGCCATATCCAAATCTTCTAAGGGAATTTACTCGTCTCCACTGAGGGGAACCTGAAATATATTGTTCAGCGTCAATTAAAGCTTGTTCAGCATTTGTACCTTCAATACTAATAATAACATCCCCTATCCTAAAGTTTTTTGTATCCTCAGACTCTATTACAACAACTTTGTTTTCAATCCAATCAACTAGAAAAGGAAAACCAGCTTGTTTACGCATCAAATTATGAGAAACTCGACCGTGACCATCATGAAGTTTGGCAATAAGGTTTTTTAGTGTATAGTAGAAATCTGCTTCATTTCGATTTGTCAACACTTGATTAAGACTATTAGTCAATTCTACATCCCAGTCTGTATTAACTACATCAAAATATGGATAGAAGTGTTGAAATATATTCCAAGTATTAATGACATTTCCCAATCGCACAAATTCATTATTGGCGGTCAATTTAGTAGTTTCTAGTTTGTTCAATTGTTCTAATAATTTATCGAATGAGATTTTATCTACTTGTCCAAGTGTTCCATTACTATCAGTATAAAGTGCAAGAGGAATTTGACATGATAAACCTGATCCTAAATCTTTAGAAACTACTTCACTAATTTTAGGATATTTATCAAATAATTTTTCAGTAATAATTTCATATTCTTTTTCTCTTTCAATAAGTAGCGAATTTTTACCTTTGAATGAGTTATCATTTGATAATCTGTATGTATATCCAGGACTATTAAATGACCATTCCTTAGGCTTTTTGTTTACATCTTCTTCTTCAAATCCAGAATTACTTATCTTTATAGTTTTCCATTCATGCTCTTTATCTTTTACTAATAACTGAAATTCATCAATCCATACTTTTCCATATCCACTAAGAAAACAACCGAATACAATTTTTTTAGCATCATTGTTTACTTTTCCGGTTATTTCAAATTCTTTCCACCGTTCGGATTTTATTGGTCTATCATCCATATTATCAAAAAATCCCACTTGCTTATTTTCTCTATCGACTCTTAACCATAGTTGACCTTGATTTCCAGAACCTTTTACATTTGTTTTTACCAATGCTTTTAACTTGACTTCTTTTCCACGTATATTCTTGGCATCTATACTTTGCGTAATTGTTCCAAATCTGTATCTGTTATTGCCTTTACTAAATTTATTTTCTCTATTTATTCGAATACTTTTATAAACTGAGGATTTTCCTTTTAAGTTAACTCCTAAATGTTGCCAGGCAACAGTTTTTAATCCGGATGTATCTTTGGGAAACTTCTGTATTATAGTGTTAGGTTTTTCGTTGGAATTATAAATTTGAATTGTAGGTGCAATTGGCAAGAACAACTCATTCAAAATATTTTTAAGTTGTAAAGTGTTTTGAGCTTTTTTTATTTTTTTAGAACCATAAATAGCAAAGATATCCCAGTCTATTTTACTTGCTTCATCGCTAGGATGAAAATATTTGACATAACCATATAGTTTTGTAAATGCTCTAAGATTTTGTAGTATTCGTGTATTTTCTACGTTATTCTTTGTCTCGGCAAGTGGTGTTTTCTTAAGATTTGATGAAGTGTTACTTTGAATAAATAATAAAGAAACGAAAAGAAAATAGATAAGTTTCACTTTCATTATATCCTCAAAAATAATTTAGATTAAAATAATTAAATACGGGATGAAACACAAAATATGTTAAGAAATAAGTTCTTCTGCGACAATTAGTCCAATTTAGAAGTCTAATCAATAAACAATAGTTGGATTATGATCATGCTATATAAAAGCGACTTACGGTATTACATAGAAAGCCACTTGAATTATTACATTATTTTAGTAAAAATTTGAAACTGTTAAATATTTGAAATTAAAAGAATAATTGATTCTTTTAATTTAAGAAAATCATCTTCTTAGTCTCAATAAAATTACCAGCTTGTATTTTGTAGAAATATACCGCGTGTTAAGTCAGACGCATCAAAATTAACCTCATAATATCCCAGTTTTTGTTTCTATTCTCAGCATCGATTTTATTCGGGTATTCTTTTATGAATTTAATTTCCCATGGTCGGTATCTAGCGGTAAATCCTTTCTCAATTGAATTATGATATATTAGTCTTCGCTGAGGTTTATCAGAAATACCTACATAGTATTTGTTGGAGTTTATAGATTGGAGTATATATAAGTAGTTTGAGATTTTCTTTAAAACAAAAAATCCGGAATTAACCGGATTTTTATATAAGCTCCACAAACTACAGCTAATAAGAACTCATTTATCATCATTCACCAGCATTCAGAAAATGCTAAGTTAATTGGAATAATGTTTCGTTATTGGTCTATAATCAAGCTTTATGTTGACACTTTGACATTAATTTATCCCATTTTCATTATTACCGAAACGAATCAAATCACCCATTTTCTTAATGGTAAACGAATTAATTTCTTGCATCTTCTCAACATCCCTTCTTATCGTTCTTTCTGTGATCACTTCGTTAAGCTGATCCGACAATTCATCGTGCATATTTTCATAAGTTACCTCTTTCCTCTTAAAAATTGGAATAATCATGAAAGTCCTATCTTGATAATTTAAATGAATATTCTTAAAATTTGATATTATTAAGCACTGCTTAATGAGTATAACATATTAACACCATTTTATCAATACTTATAATCATAGTTTAAACTAAACAAATAATTCCTTATATTAAAATGAAGTTATCTTATTTTTAGATTTACGGGGGTATAATTTAATCTATAGGAATTCTACGAATAATGCCCAAAGCTATACTCTCAAAATCTACCTTCCTGAAAGGTTTACAATGTGATAAACATCTGTATCTATACAAACACCACTACAACTGGCATGATAAAATTTCTGACATGCAACAATCTGTTTTTAACAGAGGGCATAAGGTTGGCGCACTTGCTCAGACTTTATTTCCTGATGATATTGATACCAATCCTTCATCCCCGAGAGCTCATGCTAAAGCAGTTGAATTTACAAAGCAGCTTATTGATGATGGAGTCAAGGTTATTTACGAGGCTGCATTTATGTATAATGAAGTCCTCATCTACGCTGATATTATTGTTAAGCATGGTAGTAAATGGAAGGTCTTTGAAGTTAAGAGCTCTACATCTGAAACATATGTATTATCATTAATAAATTACTTTTTTCTAATATACTACAGGAATAATAATGACATCTACAACAAATCAACCAACATTTAATTTAAGTAAAAATGAATTAAGTCAGCAACTTATCAAACTGCTTGATTTGAACATTTCTTTAATTGATATAATAAATGATAATGGGAAAGTGCTTATAAGCGATGAATTGATTATTCATGCTACGTTTTTGAATAGTTTAAGATTACTCAAAAATATCCAAAGTGGTTATCGTAATTTTTATCAATCTGAGAAAAGCCATATAAGTTTCATTGCGGAATGTATTTATGATAAAATGGTAAAACATAATATTCATAGTTTACAAATTACGCCTAGAATTTCATTGTTCGCAGTTCCGATGCCAGGTGTTTGTTTGTCGTGGAGTAACTCTGAACATTATTTGAATATTGAGGCTCCCACAAAGGATATCAGACTATTTATAGATAAATTTGATTTAATCATATCAGCATTATCAAATGAATTAAAGCGAATCGAGTTGGATGGACCTAATGAACAAGAAGACATTTATGGAGAAAAATAATATCATTTGTTTAAAGTAACAATCATCCCTATACTGTTTAAGTGTTCAACTTTCAGTGTAGGGGGTTTATTTTTACAGATTAATGATTTTCTAAGAGAATCCGTCTAATTATTATCTGATATTACTTTCATTGAATATTCATATTGTATAAGTTTAATCACTTATATCAAAGAACAGATTAGGCGCATATTTTAGGGTAAGGTAAAATGCAAATTTGGTACTATGAAACTTCAGCTATAAACTATCTAATGAAGATTCCAAATTTTGGTACCCTTGCAACGAAGAATTTACAAATTTCGAAAGGTAGAGATTGGAGAATATCTCCAACATCAATCTGGGAAATATTGTTAACGACTGATTCTAAGCAAAGGGAAATCATATTAGAATTTTGTCAACATTTATTTAGCCGCAAATTACTCCCATCTCCTGATGATCTTATCATAGGATTTATTAAAAGTAGGATGCTACTAGCGGAACCAAGAAGGAGCCTTGATTCTACATCTGAATTAGCAACTACGTGGGCGGAGATGGTCGATGACAAAAGAAAAACTTTTAAATATGATAAAGAGCTGTTCATGAAGAAAAGTAACTTTCTTCGTTACTTTGTCAAAACCATATATAGCATAGTAAATGATGAAGAAGTGATTTTGGGACCATTCACACTACATGGAAACTTTGACATAACACTTGGTTACCTTGTAAGAGAAGCAGCCAAGATTGATGGCAATATGCAACTGAATAAAGAGGAGATGAGATTTTACAAAATCTCATTATTCTACGCTATTATGATTCTTTGCTCTGAAGTGGAAATGGAAAACCATTCAACTAAAATGTATTGGGAGAAATTAGAGAAGAAATTAACTTGGGAGCGTATTGAGTATATAGTTTACAAGATACCAACCATTATATGGCGTGGTCCATTTGTACTTATGGCTTACATGACATTAAGCCAAACAGATCAAAAGTATTCTCGTGGTTTATGGTTTGATTGTCTTCATTCCGTCTATATTACTTATGTGGATTCCTTTTTCACCAACGATAAACATTTTGTTAAACTCAGAGAACAAATCCCTGATCCGCGTCTACAAATGAAAATAATGCATATGGAGGAAATGGAATTTACTAATCATAAAGGCAATTGGTTAGCCTAATATTTGGAAGTAAAGAGGTAATTAAAATTAGTAGAGATTTTTAAAATTCAGTTTTCTCCATTAATTGAAGATAGAAAACTGTTAAATCAAGATCCAAATAAGCTTTAATCAAGGAATATAGAAATTAATTTCGGTTAATATAAATTTATATAGTTATGTGTCATAACATTTAATTTAAATTTATATTCTGGTACTACACACCAGAGATGCAAGGATCATACTCAATAAAGAAAGTACTACCAGCACTAGTACCGGATTTAAGTTACGAAGGATTACAGATAGCTGATGGGGGAACAGCGTCTGTATCCTTTGAGCAATTGCTAGAAGAAACTGACATGTTTAAGTTAGAAGAAACAAGAAATAATTTGTTAGAGTATTGCAAGTTAGATACATTAGCGATGGTTAAAATATTAGATAATTTAGCGGAACTAGGATAATATGACCAAAATAGCTCTTGCAAAAATATTTAGTGGTATCGACCAATTAAGAGATAATTTCCCGGGAAAGGAGTTTACTATTGATGGTAGACTGGTTGGCGATATTGGAGAAGTTATTGTTCAGCGAGATTATGATGTGGATCTTTATAAGAAGCTAGTTAAAAAAAATGATGGTGTAACATCAGATGGTCGTAAAGTCCAGATTAAAGCAACATTTAAAAATTCACTAACCTTTTCCAAAATTCCAGATTATTATCTTGGTATAAAAATATGTGAAGATGGGACATATGATGAAATTTATAATGGATCATCAAAACACATTGAAAAACAATTTGGTCACAGAAAAGGATTTGGCAAGGATTTTTTATCTTTCTCAAATAAAAAACTAATAGAATTATCAGATAAGATTCTGGCAAGAAATAAAATTCCAAAAAGAAATACTATTATTTAAATTGAGAAATATTAATTAAAAATGATAATGCTAATTTAATTCAAGGCATTCAAGATGCTTTTGATTTAGGCATGGAGCTAGAATAAAATTATAGATGGATTATAGTTTACATATGACTAATAAAACAAAATATTGCCCAAATTGTAATTCCACAAGCATAGCTAAAATTTTATATTTCCATGCTTATGAATGATTTGTGAAACTACTCTTCTAGAAAATGCCATATGAGAAATAAAGTATTTATAAGTCACGCAACACCAGATGATAATGAATTTACAAAATGGCTAGCATTAAAGCTCATTGGCCTAGGATATGAGGTTTGGTGCGATATACTAGAGTTAGACAAAGGATCAGACTTTTGGTCAGTTATTGAACGTGAAATTCGAGAAAATACAATTAAGTTCCTCATTGTTTCATCAACATATTCTAATCAAAGAGAGGGGGTTTTAAAAGAATTAACAGTAGCTACTAAAGTTAAGAAACAGCTACATGATGAAACATTTATAATCCCATTAGCAATTGATGAGAAGTTATCTTACGATGATATTAATATCGAAATTGTCCGGTTAAATGGCATTGATTTTAAAAAATCATGGGCAATTGGATTAAAAGATTTAATTGAAGCTCTTGAGAAACAAAAAGTACCAAAAGAAAAACCAAACCCAGGAAGAAGTAATCTATTGCACCAACAAATTTTCCTACATGATAAGGGTGTAATTGAAAGAGAAGAAATGCATGATTCAAACTGGTTTCCAATAGTTTCATTCCCCAGTGAATTGAGATTTCATAAATTTGATAAGTTAATCCCTAAAAACTACGACATTAGGAAGCTGCCTTACCCAGCTATTAAATACAAGAATTATATTTGTACTTTTGCATGGGAATATGATTTTATCTTCTATTTGCATAAAACGGAGACTTATCAAAATAGGGAAACTATCAGAATAGAAACTAAAGACGTTCTACATGGAAATTATGATTCTGACTTCATTAGGAATTATGAATGTAAAAGGCTTATTGTTCAGCTAGTTAATAAAGCATTCGAACTGACTATGAGAAAGAAGGAAGTACTTGAATATAAAATGACAAATCGACTTGCTTATTGGATACAAAAAGGTAAGCTGAAGAAAGATAAGTTCAACAAGGTTTTATTAGTTGGAAAGCTTAAAAATAAAAACTGGCACTTTGGTATCTCTGGATCCAGTAAGTTATACCCCTTACCGGTTTTGATGGTCTCATCTCATATTTTCTTTACTCAAGACGGTATTAATCTTTTTGATTCAAATAGTATCCAGCATTCGGCAAGGAGACGTCAAGGGAAGAACTGGTGGAATAATGCTTGGAGAACCAAACTTCTTGCATTTGTAAAGTATCTCTCTGATGATGATGATTCATTATTTTTGGAAGTGGGGAGCGAAGAAAAAATCCAAATATCAAATATACCCACTAAGTTTATTGGGCATATGAGTTACAATATACCAAAAAAGTATACCCTTACGGAAGAAACTGAGATTGAACTGTTGAATGACTTAGAGACTGAAGATGAAGAGGTTGTTGATTCTGAGGATTTGGAATGAAAGAATTGACCTACATAGAAGAACCCAAAATATTATTTGCTCATAACCAGAGTTGCACTGATGCACGAGATGGCTTGAGTTTGTTTGGGCCACTTACTCACTTGTATGGAATAAAAAGTGGAGTAATTGCAACTGATAATGGACTAAGAATATTCAAGGATTATTTAAATAGGATACAAAAGCCAGTATATAATAGTAATAACATTACGAGACCTATGTTTCCTGGGTTCGAAGCAGTTTTTGGATGTAAATGGCTTGTGGATGATATTCTTTTTAAAAACATCTTAGAAGAAGAAATCCATGAATACTTATTTACAAATAATACGCATAAGCGGACATATGATTTAGTCACTCTTTTCATCAACAAAATCATTGAAGCCAATAAAAATGACGAAGAGAGAGTTGATGTATGGTTTGTAATTGTTCCTGATGAAATATTTAGATATTGTCGCCCTAATTCAGTTCTACCAAAAGAATTAATAAGGACTAAATCACTTATTACAAAATCTAAAGCTAAAGATTTCGTCTTTGAAGAAACTTTATTTGAAGATATGAATGAAGATTTACAAGCTATGGAGACTGAGGCTAATACATATAATTATGACGCTCAATTCCATGATCAATTAAAAGCCAGACTGTTGCCACATACTATTCCGACACAAATAATCAGAGAAAGCACCTTAGCATGGAAAGAGTTTACTAATAACTTTGGGAAACCATTAAGGGATTTTTCCAAGATTGAAGGACATTTAGCATGGACAATTTCAACAGCTGCATATTATAAGGCTGGTGGAAAACCATGGAAATTAAGCGATATTCGTGATGGTGTATGTTACTTAGGTTTAGTGTATAAGAAGACTGATAAAAGTATTGACCCTAAAAACGCTTGCTGTGCAGCGCAAATGTTTTTGGATAGTGGTGATGGTACTGTATTTAAAGGTGAGGTAGGGCCGTGGTATAATCCTGCAAAAGGAGACTATCACTTAAAACCAAAAGAAGCTAAAACTCTATTAAAACAGGCGATTGAATCATACAAACAACAAAATAATGTGAATCCAAAAGAGATTTTTATCCACGCAAAGACACGTTTTAATAGGGAGGAATGGGACGCTTTTAATGAAGTAAAACCAGAAAATACAAACCTAGTGGGAGTTACTATTACCAAGACAAAACCTCTAAAATTATATAAATCAGATGGAGAATATTCTATACTACGCGGATATGCATTTATCGTAAATAAAAAAAGCGCATTCCTATGGACTGTTGGTCATGTGCCTAAAATACAAACCGCCTTATCCATGGAAGTACCAAATCCACTGTATGTTGAGATTAATAAAGGCGATGCTGAT
>Ga0209633_10001636_pt1 | contig 22678 bp, 20 predicted proteins | sample Cruoilmetagenom1_FD_187290 | JGI IMG/M metagenome (GOLD analysis project Ga0209633, IMG submission 187290) | Oil polluted marine microbial communities from Coal Oil Point, Santa Barbara, California, USA - Sample 1 (SPAdes) (version 2) | ecosystem: Environmental > Aquatic > Marine > Oil seeps ... | reverse complement strand
TCTAGAATTAAAATCTATAATGATAGACCATAAAATAGATTTAGTTTTTCCATATACAGTAAAACCTGTTATCTATGGCTCTATGGCTGCTAATAGTTGTAAAATACCTGTTATTTCATTGATTACTGGTTTAGGTTATGCTTTTACAGGTTTAACAGCTAAAGCGAGGTTATTACAGCGTTTTAATGAAACACTATATAAATTATCTATTCGTAAGAATAAAGTTATTGTATTTCAGAATAAAGATGATCATCAATTATTTTTAGATAGAAAGGTGATTTCTAAAAAGCAAAAAGTAGCCTTTGTTAGTGGATCTGGAGTTAATTTAAATCAGTTTACTTTCAAAGAAAAAAAACCAAGAAGCAAAGTTACTTTTCTACTTGTTGCGAGATTGATTAAGGAAAAAGGAATTGCACTATACATGGATGCTGCAAAACTATTAAAAGCAAAATACCCAAATGCTGAGTTTCATTTAATAGGCGCTCCAGAAACCTCACCATCTGCAATCAGTGAAGACGAACTTAACGATTTAAACGAAAAAGGTATCATCGTTTTTCATGGAAAGCAAAGAAATATAGAAGAGCATCTTCATAACAATGATGTTTTTGTTTTGCCAAGCTATTACAGAGAAGGTTTACCAAGAACTACCCTTGAAGCTTGTGCGTGCGGAAATCCAATTATAACTACAGATTCAGTTGGCTGTAGAGAGTCCGTTAAAGAAGGTGTAAACGGGTTTTTAATAGAACCTCAAAATCTTGATGCTTTAGTTAAGCCAATGGAATTCTTTATTACTAATCCTGATAAAATTAAGGAAATGGGTATTGCTAGTAGAAACTACGCTAAAGAACGTTTTGATGTTAACATCATAAATAATGACTTAACTAATTTAATTAAAAAAGAACTCAATATCGCTTAACAACTGTCAATACTACAGTAACTTATGTTATGCATGCATACTAATAAAACTTTGTATTTGTGAATTATAACGAAAATATTTTGTGATGTTATAAAAAGCAGTTTATTTGCACTTCGTATTACTGAATAATAAAATTATAATAATGAAAAGCCTATATAGAGTTGTTATTAAACGCTTCTTCGATTTTCTAGCAGCATTTGTTGGATTACTTATAGTGTCCCCATTATTTATTGTGTTAATAATTATTCTTAGTATTTCTAATAAAGGAAAGCCTTTCTTTTACCAAACACGCACAGGTAAACACGGTAAACTATTTACTATCATTAAGTTAAAAACTATGAATGATAATGTAGATAGTGAAGGCAATTTGCTACCTGCTTTAGAGCGCGTAACAAAAACTGGTGATATTTGCAGAAAATATTCATTGGATGAAATTCCGCAATTAATAAATATTTTAAAAGGAGATATGAGTTTAATTGGTCCTCGCCCGCTCTTACCAATGTACTTAGAACATTATAGTGAAGAGCAAAATAAAAGACACAATGTTTTACCAGGAATTACTGGTTGGGCACAAGTCAATGGAAGGAACACGATTAGTTGGGAGAAAAAGTTTGAATATGATGTTTATTATGTTAGAAATCAATCCTTTTTATTAGATTTGAAAATTATATTTAAAACCATAGATAAGGTTATTAATCGAAAAGATATTAATAACTCTGAAACTATGGATATGCCAAGGTTTACTGGTACAAAGAATTAATTCTTGACTACTTAAATTATTTTAGCTATTAATGATTAAAGAAGTAACCACAAAAAGTGATTGGAATGAGGTGATAAATAGAATTGGTAATTATGATTTTTACCATACTTATGACTATCATTCAATATCTAAAGGGGAAAATGAACAATCTATACTATTAGTATTTAATGACGATACTAAAGTTATAGCATTACCTCTTGTTTTACGACCTATAAAAAATACTCCATATTGCGATTTTACATCTGTTTATGGCTATTCTGGTCCTTTAACAAATATTACTGATACAGAGTACGATTACTCTATTTTTCAATCTAAATTAAACGCCTATTTTAAAGAAAAAGGTATTATCTCTGTCTTTAGCAGATTGCATCCTTACATTGAGCAAGATGCTATTTTAAATAGTTTAGGTGATGTAATTAACCTTGGAAAAGTTGTAAATATAGATGTCTCAATACCTGCTGAAGAATCTCGAAGAGCTTACGGGAAATCTAATAAAAATCAGGTTAATAAATTAAGACGTCAGTGTACAGTCCATAAGGCAGAAACTAAAGAAGATATTTTAGAGTTTGTAGATATTTATCACGAAAACATGCGTCGTTTAGATGCAGAAGCGTATTACTTCTTTGATAAAAAATATTTCCTAAACTTTATGGAAATAGAAGATTTTAAAACGGATATTTTATTAGTTAAAGACAACGAAACAGACACCTATATTGCAGGTTCAATGTTTGTGAAAACGAATAATATAGTTCAGTTTCATTTATCTGGCACACGTACTGATTATTTGAGAATGAAGCCTTCAAAATTATTTTTAGACGAAATGCGTCTCGAAGCTACAGAAGCAGGATTTACTTATTTTAATCTAGGTGGTGGTTTAGGCAGCCAAGAAGATTCCTTATTTAATTTCAAAGCTTCTTTTTCTAAAGATTTTAAAATATTTAAAGTCTGGAAATATGTTGTAAATCAAAACATTTATGATGAGCTTTCTGCTAATGCTAAAGATTCAGGATTCTTCCCTAAATACAGAGAAGGCCAACACTAATATTAGTAAATTTTCAATTCTTTATAAGACAATATAAAATGCTCTGGCATATATGCTTTAGTGCTATGTTTATATGCATTACTATGAATATTTAAGCCGTTATCAACCAAACCAATGGTCGTCCAACCCAAAGCATTCGGAGTTACAAAGTCTTTCTTAATGTTATCCGCTATATAAAAGTAGTCTGAGCCAATTAATAAGGTTTCAATAGCTTTATAATTTGCTTCATTTGGTTTTTCTGTGCCTAAAGCTTCAGAAATTATAATTTTATCAAATAAATTTTCAATACCCAAAGCTTTAAGCTTCGCTGATTGGGTTTTTACGCGTCCATCTGTAATTATTCCGAGTTTGCCTTTATTAACTTTAATAGAGTTTATGATGTCTAAAACATCATCAAATAATTCAATTTCCGGATTATGATTGCGATACAACTCTATAAGAGAATGGATTTCAACATCATATTCTTCAGCTAAAAAATTAAAAACATTTTCTTTAGATCTATAAATGGAAAGCATAATAGTATAAAGTGATTTCCAGTTTTCAGTATCTAAATGTTTTGCAATATAACTATAGGCAGATTTTAAGTACTCTATTTCATTATAGAGCGTATCATCTAAATCAAAAACGACAACAGAATGTTGGTTAATCTTTATATCCATGGACTAAAACTTCATCATCATATCTTATCATTAGCAAATCACTTTCCCAAACATCAAATTTATCTTCGATAATTTTATTAAGTTTATATTCTTCAATAATCCATTTAGGGAAATTAGCTTTTGCTAAATAAGACAAAGGAAAACCACCACCAAATCGAGGATTAATCTCAATGGCGCTAATTTTTGTATCATCATTTCTATGTAAGAAAAACTGAGCTGTAAGGCAGCCAACAGCTCCTTCAATATAATTTAAGTTTTTCTTTATATATGGTACTAAAGCGTTATTAACTGTTAATGCTTTATAAACTTCACCATCTCTAACTTCAACTCTTTTTCTAGGAACAGCACATTTTAATTGGTGATCTTTACTATAGTATAAATCGCAAGTAAATTCATCATAAGCATCATGATCCAAATACTCTAAGAACATTAATTTTTCGTTACTAAAATGATATTCAGTAAGATCTTCTTTAGACCTTATTAAGTATGTATCTACACTCCGACTTCCATCAAATGGTTTTATAAAAAGCGGCAACTTATAATTGTCTTTAGCATATTCTTTAGCCACATTTACGTTGTGTGCTTCAAAAAACTCATGTATAACCCTTTTATCTCTGCATTTAGAAACAAAATCTACAGAAGAAATTACAACCACAATACCTTCCGTTTCAAAACGTGTTTTGTTTTTTGCTAGTTCAAGTAGTTCAGTATCTATAGTTGGTATTATTAAACTTATATCATAAGTTTTACAAAAACCGATTAATGTATTAATATAATCTGGATCATCTAATCTAGGTACTTTAAAAAAACCGTCCGCAATTTGGCAAGCTGCTGATAATATCGGATTAGCATCAGTAGCATATACTTTACTTTTTGGTTTTACTTTCTTTAATTCTTTTTGAAATGATCTTAACAGAGAAACGCGTCTTCCTGCTGAAGTAATTAAGATATTCATTCTTCTGGTTTAGGTTAACTATTTTGTCAATAGCTTATTAAAAGTTGATAAATATAGTATAGATAAATCAATCCTTATTATAGAAACGATATAAAACCTATAATTAGGTTATAAAATTATATAAACAACAATTCAATTAAAAAAAACAATTACTTAAGCAATAAACAAGCCATTAAAATTAGGAATGTTTGGCACAAAATAAAGAATACTACAGAATATCAAAAAGGTAATATTACACCTCTATTTCGCGGATTTCTTATGCTTTTTATCTGATTTTTATACATTTAAAAGCGTTGATATTCTTATATATCGTGTAAAATAAACAGTTTATCGTAAAACTTTATTTTTGTTTCTTGGTTTAAAATATTAGGACTTATATTAGCACTTTAAATACTATTAATTATACAGGTCCCAAATACCTCAAATTAAAACCTTTAGGTTGTAACTTAAAGCATTAACCTATGAACAAAAAAATATGGCTATCATCACCACACATGAGTGGTAATGAACAATCTTACATAAAAGAAGCTTTTGACACTAATTGGGTAGCTCCATTAGGACCAAATGTTAACGGCTTTGAAAGCGATTTACAAACTTACTTAGATAAAGACATTCACGTTGCTGCTTTAGCATCTGGTACTTCAGCCCTACACTTAAGTCTTATTCTATTAGGTGTTGGTAATGGAGATGAAGTGATTTGTCAAAGTAAAACGTTTTCTGCTTCAGCCAACCCAATAGTTTACCAAGGCGCAACTCCTGTTTTTGTGGATAGCGAAAGAGATACATGGAATATGTGCCCTATTCAATTAGAAATAGCTATTAAGGATAGAGTTGCTAAAGGAAATAAACCAAAAGCAATAATCCCTGTACATTTATATGGCATGCCTTACAAAGTTGATGAAATTAATGCGATAGCTTTAAAATATAGCATTCCTATTATTGAAGATAGTGCAGAGTCATTAGGAAGTCTTTATAAAGGCAAAAAATGCGGAACTTTTGGAGATTTTTCAATACTGTCTTTTAATGGTAATAAAATCATAACCACTTCTGGAGGAGGTGCTTTAGTTACAAAAACATTAGAACAAAAAGAAAAAGCCGTTTTCTTAGCAACACAAGCAAGAGATAATGCTCCACATTATTTACATTCTCAGATAGGTTATAATTATAGAATGTCTAATATCGTTGCAGGTATTGGTCGTGGGCAAATGACAATTTTAGATAGTCATGTGGAAAAACGCCGTTCTAACCATGCGTTTTATGTTAATGCTTTTAAAGACATCTCTGAGATAACATTTTTACATGAACCAGAAGGTTATTTTTCTAACCGTTGGTTATCTTGTATTCTTTTAGATTCTGAAAATACACGAGAAAGCTTAAGACTTGCTTTAGAAAAAGAAAATATAGAATCAAGACCCTTATGGAAACCAATGCATCAACAGCCTATTTTTAAAGATGCTCCAAGTTATATTAATGGTGTTTCAGACGAATTATTTGAAAAAGGCTTATGCTTACCTAGTGGATCAAATTTAACTGATGTTGAATTAGATAGAGTAGTTTCTACTATAAATACGTATTTTGTAACATGTTAGTTAGGCTTCTAAATAAAATATCTGAAAAATATGCCTCAAAATGGCTGGTGTTACTATTTGATGTATCTATAGTGGTCGCTACATTTTTTATGGCCTATTTAATTAGATTCAATTTTGCAATTGAGTTTGATTTCTTAACACTTTTAAAACAAATCCCTTATGTAATGATAGTTGCCGCAATAAGTCTTATTGCAGTTGGCACCTACAAAGGTGTTGTTAGGTTTACAGGATTTAAAGATATCGTTAACATTATAATTGGTGCTAACATCTTAGCAACCATACTTATCTGCTGTACTTTTGTAAGTAGAAAATTTATTAGTGAAGGTAGTATTTTCGATATATCTGGCTCAATCATTTATATACATTTATTACTAAATATTTTATTCTTAATTGGCGCTAAATTATTTATAAAGTCGCTTTACAACCATATAACTCAAGATTTTCAATCTATTTCTAATGTATTAATTTTTGGTGCAGGTAATTCAGGAATGCTAACTTATGATGCCATTCAGAATGATACAAAAAACGGAGTTGAAGTTGTAGCTTTTGTTGATGATGATGCGCGAAAAATAGGTAAAAAAATAAACCTTTTAAAAGTTTACAATATTAACGCTATTGACAAGGACTTTATTGAAAAAAATCGTGTTGAAGATGTTATTATTTCAATACAAAATATAGATCCTACAAGATTACTTCAAATTACTGGTAACCTATTTTCACTTGGACTTAAAGTTAAGATTGTTCCTCCTGTTCAAAGTTGGATAGATGGAGATTTGAGTGTAGGACAAATTAAAGAAGTAAAAATTGAAGACCTTCTTGGAAGAGATCCTATTAGCATTAAAAACCCAGATTTAGAAGAACAGTACGATAATCAGGTAATTATTGTTACTGGTGCTGCTGGTTCTATAGGAAGTGAAATTTGCAGAAAAATCAGCTTATATAATTACAAGAAATTAATTCTTGTTGATAATGCAGAGTCTGCACTTTACGATATTCAACAAGAATTTAGACAACAAGGTTTAGAAAATATCGATGCTATTGTTGCAGATGTACGTAACAGAACAAGAATAGACCAAATATTTAATCAATATAAACCAAAAGTCGTTTTTCATGCTGCAGCTTATAAGCATGTCCCTTTAATGGAAAACAATCCTTTTGAAGCTGTTAGCGTTAATATTGGAGGCACAAAAAATGTAGCAGATATTGCCGTAAAACACAGTGTAGATAAATTTGTTTTAATATCTACGGACAAAGCTGTAAACCCAACAAATGTAATGGGTGCAACTAAGCGTATTGCTGAGCTCTATGTAACTTGTCTTAAAGGAAAAGGACATACAAAATTCATAACTACAAGGTTTGGTAATGTGCTAGGATCTAACGGATCTGTAATACCATTATTTAAAAAACAAATTGAAAAAGGTGGCCCGTTAACTGTAACACATAAAGATATTACACGTTATTTTATGACCATCCCAGAAGCATGTCAGCTAGTTATAGAAGCTGCTGCAATGGGTAATGGTGGAGAGATTTTTGTCTTTGATATGGGAGAACCTATTAAGATCTTTAATTTAGCAACCAATATGATTATTCTATCTGGCCTGCGTTATCCTGAAGATATAGATATTAAAATTACAGGACTAAGACCAGGCGAAAAGATATATGAAGAACTTTTAGCAGATGGGGAAAATACCAAGAAAACATACCACGAAAAAATAATGATTGCCAAATCAAGACATGTAGATATTCTTAATGTTGAAAAACAAATTAATAAACTTACGACTGTAAAATCTTTAACACAACCGTTAGAAATAGTATCTTCGATAAAATTATTAATACCAGAATATATTTCTAATAACTCTACTTACGAAGTATTAGACAAAAAAAGTTAACCCCATTTTTACTAAATCCATAAAATTAACTCAAATGAAAACACGTATCCTTATTATCTCAATATTAGCAATTATTACTGCTACTTCTTGTGCATCACGAAAAAGTATTGTTTATTTTCAAGATGAACCTGTTGAAGAAGGACAGCTTGCATCTGAAGCTACGCAATTAATTTATAAACCAGACGATATATTAACAATAAACGTTTCTGCCCTAGATCCAGACACAGTTAGACCTTTTAATTTACCTGTTGTATCTAATAACACTACGGACTTAAGAAGTGCTCAAGGTGCATTGCAACAACAATCGTACTTAGTAGATTACAATGGTAATATTGAATTTCCGGTATTAGGAACAATAAAAGTTGAAGGCTTAACACGTACAGATTTGACTGCGCTTCTAGTTGAGCGTATTAAAACAATGGCAAATGATCCAATAGTTAATGTTAGATTAGCCAATTTTACGATAACTGTGATTGGTGAGGTTTCAAATCCAGGAACATTTACTATGCAAGATGAAAGAGTCACACTCTTAGAAGCTCTTGGTTATGCCAATGATTTAACTATATTTGGCAAACGAAAAAATGTACGATTAATTAGAGAAGTAGATGGTAAAAAGAAGTTTGCTGAAATTGATTTAACATCAATAAACACAGTTAATTCTCACTTGTATTATCTACAACAAAATGATGTTATATATGTAGAGCCAAATAATGCGAAAATCAGATCTTCTACATATAACCAAAATAATGGAGTTTTAATCTCTGCAATAGGTACATTAACAACTATTTTAGCTGTATTCTTGATAAAATAATTAAAATCTTTTATGGAATCCAAACCTGTAAGACCTAATGAAATTAGACAAAGTGTAGATTTATTTCTTTCGCACTGGAAATTACTTCTTTTTTGTATCCTCGTTGCACTGTTCCTTGGTTATACCTATTTGCGTTATACGACTTATGAGTATAGTGCGAGCGCCACAATTAAAATAAGGGATGAAAAACAATCTCAAAAACTATCTCCTAGTGGTGATCTTTCTGGTGAAGGATTATTTTCTGATGGAACAGATAAAATAAAAGACGAAATTGAAACTATTCAATCTCGTACATTAATTGAGCATGTTGTTAAAGAATTAGATCTTAACATTAGATGTTTTGCAGAAGGAAGCATTAAACAGCGAGAAATTTATAATAATCCACCAGTAAAATTAAGTTTTTTTGCAAGTGACTCTATAATACATAATGTAGATACAACATTATATATTAAAGTGAAGTCACCTACCGAATTTTTGGCATTTAAAAATGAAGGTAAATCATTAATAGATAGAGATGAACAAAAGGGAAAGTCTTTTAATTTTGGTGCAAGAATAAAAACAGGTTTTGGCGATATGGTATTAACCCCAAATGTTGGAGACTATAAACCAATAGTGGGTAGTAATTTAAAAATATCAATATCATCAGTTAGTAATATTGTTAATAGCTATCAGAAAAGTATAAAAGTTTCTACTGAAAAAGGATCAAGTGTTATTAAATTAGATTTAAAAGAAAGTATCTCTCAGAAAGCAGTTGATATTTTAAATCAACTTATTGTAGAGTACAACAAAGACGTTCTATTAGATAAAGAATCTGTTGTTAAAGCAACCTCAGAGTTTATAAACAATAGACTTGCTAAAGTTTCTCTAGAATTAGAGAAAGTAGATTATACTGCAGAGAATACTCAAAGAAAAAAAGGGCTTACAGCCTTAGATTCTAGAACTGATTTAAATCTTCAACAAGGGCAACAATTACAATCCCAAATTTCTTCTACTGCTAATAATATTCAAATGCTTTCATTTTTAGAAGAAGAAATTAACAGTAAAGATAAGAGTAATGACTTGCTGCCAAGCGATATTGGCATTGGAGACGCTAATACATCTCAAGTCATAAAAAACCATAATGATTTAGTGGCACAACGTGATAGAATCTTAAAAAATTCGAGTAGTAGAAATCCTGTTGTTATTCAATTGAATGATCAAATAGTATCTTTAAAAACAAATCTTCAGAATTCAATAAGAAATATAAAGTCAACCTCTCAGCTAACATTAAATAACCTAAATAGAGACAATGCAAGAATTCAAGGACGACTTTCTGCTGCTCCTAAAAAGGCAAGAGAGTTTAGAGATATAAAAAGACAACAAGATATTAAAGAGTCTCTTTACCTCTATTTATTAGAAAAAAGAGAAGAATCTGCGATTAGATTGGGTATGTATGCTCCTAATGCAAAGATTATTGATCGTGCTTATTCTTCTCACAGACCAGTGGCACCAAATACCATGATTGTGTACATTGCCTCTTTATTATTTGGTATGGGTATTCCGATCGCTTTCATATATATATCAGATTTATTGAACACTAAAATATATAGAAAAGAAGATTTAGTAGATACAATAAACATTCCTTATTTAGGAGATATCCCAAAAAGTTCTAAAAAACAAAAATTAGTAAAAAAAGTTGATTATTCCCCAAAAGCAGAGGCTTTTAGAATTGTAAAATCTAATATAGATTTTATGCTAAGAAACGTCAAAGGACGTTCAAAAAAGTTATTTATAACTTCTACTATACCACAAGAAGGAAAATCACATACAAGTACAAATTTAGCGACATCTATTGCTTACTCTGGCAAGTCTGTACTTTTAATTGAAACAGATATTAGAGTTCCTAAAATACTAGACTATCTAGGTCTTACAGATAAACCAAAACAAGGACTTTCAGATTATATTGCAGATAAATCTTTAAAACCTCAAGACGTGGTTTTAAAGCATAAGGACAATGAGTTTTTAGATATTATTCCTTCTGGTACTATACCTCCAAATCCATCAGAATTATTAATGAGTGATAGAGTTGAAGATTTATTTAACTATTTTGATACTAAGTACGATTATATTATAGCAGATACTTCTGCGGTTGGCATTGTTAGTGATACTTTACTTATTTCTCATTTAGCAGATATGTTTATTTATGTGGTAAGTGTAGATAATATAGACAAACGTTTACTACGCCATATAGCAGACCCTTTACATAGAGAAAAAAGGTTACCCAATATGACCATGTTACTTAACGGAATTAAAGTTGGTAAAAAAGGATATGGTGGTTATGGCTATGGTTATGGTTACGGAAATAATCCTCAAAAAAAGAAAAAATGGTATCAATTTGGTAAGGCGTAATTAGAAACTCAACTTTTCTAGAGTTACCATTACCTTTAAACCTGAATTCTACCTAAGATTTAATTTCTAGACCCTTAAGAAAGGGTGAGATTTGAAGTATCAAATTAGAAGTAATATCTAGATATCTTTATCATTTTATACAATAAGATTACATTTTCTTAAGGGCTTCTAAAAGATTTGATGAATTTTCCCCAATTACTCACTATATATATTATTAATGTGTTTGTGAACCTCCTTCGTCGGTTTCTTGCAATAATTTCTCAATTAACTAGTTAGTCCTTCAAAATTATAACTACCAATTGAATAAAAATTCATTCAAACTGGAAATAAATATTAGGTACAACTCAGGTTTTTAGAAACAGTAACAAAAGAAAATATTGGATTTAAAGCCTTTTAAATGTTAATTGATTTGAGTCCAAATAATAGGTTGTGTAATATTGCAACTCTTTATATATCAGATTATAAATTTAGTATTGCACATGAAAAAAACAATCTTTTTAATAATTCTTTTGTTGAATGTAGGGTTTATGTCAGGTCAAGATGATTTGAAAATTTCTAATCCAGAATCTGTTGGTGTTTCAAGTGAAAAACTAGAGATTTTAAAAAAAGAACTTCATACGTTTGTAGATGATGATAGACTAGCTGGTGTACAAACTGCAATTCTAAAGAATAGTGAATTAGTTTATTTTGATTCTTATGGTTATGCAGACATAGAAAACCAAATTCTTGTAGACGACAAGAGTATCTTCAGAATTTTTTCTATGACTAAACCTATTACTTCAGTTGGCTTAATGCAACTTTATGAACAAGGGAAGTTTAAACTTGAGGACCCTGTGCATAAATATATTCCCGAATTTAAAAACATGACAGTTTATGATGAAAACAATAATATTATTCCTGCCAATAATGCTATAAAAATTGTTGATTTGTTGAGACATAGTTCAGGAATTAGTTACGGTAGAAGTCCAAACTCTGATTTAAATAGTCTTTATGCTAATGAAAACTTAGGAAATTCTAAAGACTTAAAAGCCTTCATAAATAAAATAAGCCAACTTCCACTACTCTTTGAACCAGGAACAGCTTATGAATATGGTTATTCCACTGATATATGTGGTTATCTAATTGAAGTTTTAAGTGGACAACCAATCAACAAATATCTTCAAGAAAAGGTTTTGACCCCTTTAAAAATGAAGGATACACACTTTCAACTGCCCAAGGAAAAAATAAAACATTTAACTACTGGCTATCGCGTTGGCGAAAATGGCAAACTCGAAATAGCAGATTTACCAGAACAAAGTAGGTTTGTAAATGAAGTAACTTTCTTTAAAGCTGGAGGAGGTTTAGTGTCAACAACTAATGATTACTTAAATTTTTGCCGAATGTTATTGAATAAAGGAACTTTATTTGATAAGCAAATTCTAAAACAAGAAACCATTGATTTAATGACTATGGATCATTTAGCTTCGGTGCGTGAGTATACTCCAAGATTACGAATATTGCCACGAGAAACTGGCTTTGGATTAGGGTTTTCAGTAGCTTCAAAAGAAGAAAATGGACATAGAGGAGTTTATGGTTGGGGAGGCGCAGTTGGTACTTATTTTAGAATCGATCCAAAACAAAACTTGGCTTATGTTATGATGATTCAGTTATCGCCATATAGACAATTGCATTTAAGGGAGACATTTCAAACTTTAGTAAATAATACAATTATAAATAAAAAAACACCTTAAAAATAAGATGCTTTTTGCTATTAATCAACTAAAAATATGAAATCAAAGATGAATTTAACCAGTTTGATGATATTGGCAGTCCAAAAAATAATCTTGAAAGTCTGAAAATTAACTTCAACTTAAATTCAGAATAGTTATTGTTTTAGATTTACTAGAAATTACATCAAGTTTACTATAGGCAAACAATTAAACATCAAAAAATGCGACATATAATTATTAGACTGATGTTGTTGATTTAGATAATTATAATTACTTATAAAGTAAAATCAAAATCCTTTTAACAGGACAATATGATTGCGTTAAAAAAAGCAATTAATTCCCAATTCGATATAATTTAAATGAACAAAGATTAATACGTACTTTTGGTAGTAACAATTTTATAAATTCTTAAAATAATTTCAATCTCATGGAAAAAATATTAAAAAAATTTTACACAGCTTTAAATAATTGCGACGGAGCAACTATGGTGTCTTGCTACCACGAGGATATTGTTTTTGAAGATCCTGCATTTGGCATATTAAAAGGTGAACGCGCAAAAGCTATGTGGTTAATGCTAACCGAATCTCAAAAAGGAAAAGGTTTTAAAGTTGATTTTTCAAATGTAAAGGCTAACGAGAATAATGGTTTAGCACATTGGGAAGCTTTTTATAAATTCAGCCAAACAGGACGCAAAGTTCATAATAAAATTGATGCTTCATTTGAATTTAAAGATGGTTTAATTATAAAGCATACAGATGTATTTAATGTACATAAGTGGGCAAAACAAGCTATGGGAATTAAAGGATTATTATTTGGAGGTATGGGATTTTTTCAAAAAAAATTAAATAGTAAGACCAATTATCTTTTAGATAAATTTATAAAAGAAAAAAAGCTATCCAATTAAATCAGATAGCTTTTTGAGGCAATGTTTCTTTTTAGGGATTTAGACCAGTTTAACCATAAAATGTCGCATATAATTTACTTTTTTTTCGCCCATATTTCAATATAAAAGAAAACCGTAACTAAAGCTATGCTTTGATTTTCTATTTCATTTGAACAAAAAACAATTCAAATTAGAAGTACAATATTTTATGCTTAAACTGATCTAGTAGTTTACTTTATGTTTCATTGCATTATCAATACTTCAATTCTTATGCCAAATTTATTAATACTTAGCTGTATGCTTTCACTTTTCCTTCTACACCTTTATAGAAAGCTTTCATAAATTTAAAATCGGCTTCAAGGTTATCTGTAGGGTAAAATGGTTCAGAAATTTTATTTTGTTTGTTCTTAAAATCGAGCGTAAACATTATAATTGGCACATTAGCTGTTTTAGCAATATAGTAGAATCCTGTTTTCCATTTATCTACTTTTTCCCTTGTACCTTCTGGTGCTAATGTTAGTCGGAATTCATCAGCTTTATCAAATAGCGTAGCAATAGCTTCTACTTTATTTTGTCCTGATGTTCTATCAAGTGCACGTCCACCAATCGCTCTAAAGTAATAACCGAATGGCCAAGTAAACAATTCTTTTTTACCTACAAAATTGGTTTTAACATTAGTTACTTTTCTAAGCAATACACCAATATAAAAGTCATGCCAGCTTGTATGAGGCACAGCAATTATAACCGATTTTTTAATGGTATCTTGAGAAAAGTTAGTGTTGCCAACAACCTTCCAACCCATTAATTTAAAGTATATGAATTTAGCTAACCAACGCATTTAACATTATTTCTTTTGTTAATCTTAAAAATTTTAACGCGAATTACACCAATTAACACGAATCCATTTGGCATATGATTATGTAATGCCATTCACGAATTAAACAGGCTTTCTGTCCGTTTTAAAAAACTTTTGGTATTACATTTTTTTGTAGAGCTCTAGAAGCTTTTGTCTAGTGATAATAGTTTTCCAGTTTTTACCAACTGCATTTTCCCAAAGTGGTTCTAAGCTTAAAGCAACATTAATCATAGTATCAAATTGATCTTGTTCTAAATGGGCACAAATATCTTGAGGTAACTCAATATTGTGCTTTGCTTTCATCTGTTTAAAAATGGCAACACCTTCTGGATAATAATCTTCTAAATGATCAAAAACTATACAATTCCCAATACCATGCTTAATGCCTAAGAGATAACCCAAACCATAACTCATAGCGTGTGCTACACCAACTTGCGAATAGGCAATACTCATGCCTCCATGCCAAGATGCCATCATTAATTTATCTTGTGCGTCTTCCTTGCTCAAAGAATCTTCTAAGAAAATTTCTTTACAAAGTTCAAAGGCTTTTTCGCCATAAGTTTGACTAAAAGCGTTTAAATAAGTTCCGTTAAGTGATTCTACGCAATGCACAAAACAATCCATACCAGTATAAAACCATTGATCTTTTGGAACATCCTTAGTTAACTCAGGATCTAATATTACTTGATCAAAAGGCGTATAATCACTATTAATTCCAAGTTTACGAACAGGACCAGTTAAAATTGTGGTTCGTGAAACTTCTGCTCCAGTTCCTGAAATTGTTGGAATACCTACATGATAAATCGCAGGATGTTTAATTAAATCCCAACCTTGGTAATCTTTGGATTCTCCTTTATTGGTAAGCATTAAAGACACGGCTTTAGCAATATCCATTACAATGCCACCACCAATACCAATAATACCAGAAGGTAGTTCGCTATATTCTAAAATAACATCTTCTACTAACTGATCTATTTGTTCAGTTTTAGGCTCTTCTTTTGTTGGTACATATATAATTTTATCCTTGTAGGATAGTGTAATCCTTGATGTTAACCAATGATTGCCCTTAAAGACATCATCAACATAAAATATAAATGGTGCATTACGTCCTTTGCGTTTTTTCGCGAGAATCTCATCGAGTTGATTGAAACTTCCACGTCCAAAAACAACTCTAGACACCATTGGATAATTTTTGTATATCATTTACTTTATATCTTTAGCAAAAATAACAACTTAGTTATTTATTTGCGCTGAAAAGTTCTAAAATTTCCGTTAAACTATTTACGGTTTTATATTCAGAACCATTTGCTTCCTTTTTTGTTACTTTTTCGTGTTGCCAAGTCGTGTGAAATGGTACGTGAATGGCTTGTGCTCCAATCTTTACCAATGGTAAAATATCGGATTTTAATGAATTACCTACCATTAAAAAGGCTTCTGGCTCAATATCTAATCGTTTTAATAACTGTATGTAATTGGTATCGTGCTTTTCACTTAACACTTCGATATGATGAAAATATTTTAACAATCCAGATTTTTCTAATTTTCGTTCTTGGTCTAATAAATCGCCTTTTGTGGCCACAATTAATCGGTAATCTTTTGATAATTCTTTAAGAACTTCTTCTACACCATCTAAAAGCTCAATCGGTTTATTAATCATGTCCTTGCCTAATTTTAGTATTTGAGCAATCACTTTATTTGATACTTTACCGTTAGACAAATCTAAAGCCAATTCAATCATTGATAAAATGAAACCTTTTACGCCATAACCATAGGTTGGCAAGTTTTTTATTTCAATTTTAAAGAGTTCTTGGTCTATTTTATTAGGTGTTTCATATTGCGATAATAAACGACCTGCTTCTTCTTCGGCTTCCCTAAAATAAGTTTCGTTTACCCAAAGTGTATCGTCGGCATCGAAGCCAATAACTTTTATTTTACTATAATCTACTTCCACAAACGTTTTGCTTTTTCTAAATCTTCTGGTGTATCAATTTCTACGCCTTGGATTTTGGTTTCAACCATTTTTATTCGTTTTCCATATTCTAAATATCTAATGCATTCAATTTTTTCTGATGCTTCGAGAAATTGCATTGGTAAAACTGTAAAATCTAATAAGGCTTGTTTTCTAAAAGCGTAAATGCCTTTGTGTTTAAAATAGCGTGCTCCAACATCTTTATCTCTAGGAAACGGAATTGGGCTTCGTGAAAAATACAAAGCAAAATTCTGTTGATCTACAATTACTTTTACGGTGTTTGGGTTATTGATTTCTTCTAAATCATCAATTTCTACCATCAACGATGCTAGGTCAATCTCTTTGTCTTTATCATCTTTAAAAACTTCAATAACTTTCGCTAAACTTTCTCGTTCTGTAAATGGCTCGTCACCTTGTACGTTAATTACAATATCACAATCTACATTTGCTACGGCTTCTGCAATTCTATCACTTCCAGATTCGTGTTGCTTTATACTCATAATGGCTTGTCCTCCATTATTTTCAATCTCGTTAAAAATAATCTCACTATCAGTCACCACATAAACTTCACTAAACAATTTAGTGGCAACGGTTGCTTCATAAGTTCTTAGAATAACTGATTTTCCTGCTAAATTCTGCATTAGCTTACCTGGAAATCGTGATGCACTGTAACGTGCAGGAATCATTGATATAATTTTCATCTATTAATTTGTGTAATGAAGTGATTCAGATTCAAAAATAAGGTTTTATGATTGTTTTGGTCTATTTGGCCTAATCTTTTTATAGAGTTTATAAACCAGATAAAATATGAATAGTACCAGAATTATTGCCAATATTGGTAAAAATATAGAAACTATAGACATTATGATGGCTGTTCCTGTTTCAATAGTGGATACTACTGGATTTCCAAAACCTGCCGTAGAAACAGTTGAACCTAATCTGGTTGCACTTGCTGAACTCTTTACAGCTGCTGCTGTTCCGCCTCCAGCGATTATTGCCAAAGCCCAAGTTATTACTGGACTTAAATCTGCAACGGTTGAAACCATAACTGCTGTGCCTGCAATTGTTGCTAAAGGAATGGCTATGGTGTCTAAAAAATTATCTATTACAGGAATGTAGTATGCTATAATTTCTACAACTGTAGCAATTCCTAATGTAAAAACTGCGGTTGTACTGCCAATCCACAACCAAGATTCATTAAGTTCCCAAACATTAAAAAACGCAGCTAAACTTAAGGCAAACAAAGGCAAAAAGACTCTAAAACCCACGGAAGCTGAAAGTCCGATGCCTAGAAAGATGCTTAAAATTGTTTCTGTTGTCATTATTTGATTATTACTTTAAAAAAAGAAAAGTTCATTTTAACTGAATAAACTCTTCTGTTAAATATATTTTGACACGAATTTCACTAATTATCACGAATCGTTTCAAAATAAAAAAATAAATATGTTATTAATTGGTTTTCATTTTACAAATTATCAAACTTTCAATCTAATTTCTCAATTCTTCATTATTATTTCTTAATTCTTCATTATCAATCCTTCTCCACAAACATTTCATCCTTAAACCCTATTAAGTACAACTTTTCTTTAGCTCTAGTAATCGCAGTGTACAACCAACGTATGTAATCTCTATTCATGCCTTCAGGCAAATAAGGTTGCTCTACAAAAATAGTATTCCATTGTCCACCTTGTGATTTGTGACAAGTAATAGCATAAGAAAACTTTACTTGTAAGGCATTGAAAAACTTATTATTCTTTACGCCTAAAAATTGTTTGTATTTGGTTTCGCCTTCATAATCCTTTGATACTTCTTGGTATAATCGGTTGGATTCTTCGTAACTTAATGATGCACTTTCTACATCTATAGTATCTAAAAGTAAAACGGTTTCAAAAGGTGTCATATTTGGATAATCTACCATTCTCAATTTCACTTCAGCAAATCTAAAACCGTATAATTCTTTAATACTGAAGATTTCCAAAACTTCAATAATATCGCCATTTGCTATAAAGCCAGCTTCACTTGTTGGTTTCAACCAAAAATAATTATTCTTTACGACCATTAAATAATCGCCAGACGAGAGTTCTGTTTCATTGAATAAAATTCGCTGTCTAATTTGCTGATTGTAAGCATTTGCACGTTTATTACTTCTAACAATAATTGCGGTTTCTTCGTAACCATTTGCACTGTAAGCATCATTAATGGCATCCATAATTTCGTAACCATCAATTAAGCGCACACTATCTGTAAAACCGTTTAAATTAAATTTAAAGCTCTCGTAAAAATTAGATTCTAAAACAGCACGTAATTCTGTAGCGTTGCTTAGGATTCCTGAATCTTGTTCTTGTCTTACCACTTCATCTAACTCAATACCAATAACATCTTTATTATAATTTAAACTGAGTTTATTTTCATCTAAAGCAGGACTTAAATCCGATTTCACAGGTGGCAATTGTGCTTTATCTCCAATTAATAGTAATTTACATTCATGACCAGAATAGACATATTGCATTAAATCATCGAGTAAAGACGTGCTATCAAAAGATTTAGAATCCGAAGGTGTATCAGGAATCATCGAGGCTTCATCTACGATAAAAATAGTATTGCGATGTTTATTGGGTTGCATTACAAAATTAACACCTCCTCCTTTATCTTTTTTAGGGAAATAGATTTTTTTATGAATAGTAAACGCTTCTTTTTTAGAATAATTAGAGATAACCTTAGCAGCTCGACCTGTTGGAGCTAATAAAATGGCACTTTTTTTTATGTGCCATAAATTTGAAACAATGGTACCAATAATACTTGTTTTTCCAGTTCCTGCGTAACCTTTTAATAAGTAAATTGAATTTTTATTGTTGTCAAATATAAACTGAGATAACTGCATTAACACCATGTCTTGCTTAGAAGTTGGTGTAAATGGGAACTTAGATTTTAACAGCGAATAGAATGCAGATGCATTAAAAACCATAAAGAAAATAAATATACAGCAAGATAGTATTATTATGTATTTTTATAGCGCGTAAATCAATAAGTTCTATTTTTTTAATTAATTTTATTTTAGATAGTTTTAACGAACAAAAAAAAATTGTAGATTTGCGATAGACCTTAATTAATAAAAGCACATATGAAAGTAATTATATTTATTGTAGTTATTATACTAGCAACTATCGGAATTGTATGGTTAATTGATAAATTTGTTCCAAAGAAATTAAAACCCATTATTAACTTATTACTTTGGGGATTGATTATTTTCTTAAGTTACCTTACCTATATGTCGGTTTATAAAGAAATTCAATTCAATCAATTGAAAAAAGAACGTTTTGCTGTGGTTATTGATCGTCTTATAGATATTAGAGATTCTCAATTAGCATATAAAAATGTTAACGGACGTTACGCAGATAGTTTTGATAAGTTAATCAACTTTGTAGAAAACGGGAAAGTACCAATAACACAAAGACGTGATACTTTAGTATTAGACAAAGAGCGTACAATAGCTTTTGGTGGTGTAGAAACTATGAAAACAATTACCCTAATTGATACATTAGATTATTGGAGTCCTAAAGATTCTTTATTTAAAGGAAGTGATAGAGATCGTTATAAAAAAATGATGAATGTTGGCATTGGCAAAGAAGGTGCTAAATTTGCGCTTAAAGCTGGAAGGTTAGATGAGTTTTATGTATTTGAAGCAAGTGTAGATAAAGCCATTGTTTTAGATGACCAAGAGAAATACTTAATCGAAAAAGAGAAACAAGTAATGTCTGTAGATGGTGTTAATGGTCCTGAATTAAAAGTAGGCTCTATGGAAGAAGTATTCACTAAAGGAAACTGGCCAAAAAGCTACACAAATAAAGAATAGTTTGAAAATAAACGATATTAAAGAACTGTCCATTCAAATTAATTTGAATGGGCTTTCTTTTTGTATTCTAAATAGAACAGCAAATACTATTGAGTTTCTCAAAACCATTCCGTTTGAACAAAAATTAACTCCTATTGAAGTTCTTAATCATTTAAAAGCAGAATTAAGTAGCAATACTGCGTACTCTGAAGACTTTAATGATGTTTTAGTAATACATCAAAATGAATTGGCAACACTCGTTCCAGAAGAATTGTATGATGCTGCCCATAAAGCAGACTATTTAAAATTTAACTCTAAAATACTTAGAAACGATTTTATTACAAAAGATGAGATTTCAGTAAATAAAAGCGTAAATGTCTATGTACCTTACGTAAATATTAACAATTACATTTTTGAAACTTTTGGAGAGTTTATATTTAAGCATTCCTCAAGTATCCTTATAGACTCACTATTACAAAACACAGAAGCCAACGAAGATCCTGTTGTCTATATAAATGTTAATAAAAGTACTATTGAGCTATTAGTGATAGAAAAAAACAATCTTCAACTCTTTAATGTTTTTGAATATCATAGTAAAGAAGATTTTATCTATTACGTTTTATTTGTATTTGAACAATTACAATTAGATGTTGAAACCACACTAGTTGAATTAAGCGGAAATATAGTTATTGGAGATCCATTCTTTGTGATGCTATATATCTATATAAGAAATGTGCGTTTTGTAGAAAAAACGTATGGCTTCAAAATCATGGCAGAAACAAACAGACGCTATTTACACCAACACTTTTTAATCTTAAACTCCTTTTAATGCGCATTATTTCGGGTTTGTATAAAGGCAGACGCATTACAGCTCCAAAAAAACTACCTGTTAGGCCAACAACAGATATGGCAAAGGAAGCGCTCTTTAATATTTTAAATAACCAGTATTACTTTGATGACATTTCTGTATTAGATTTGTTTTCTGGCACTGGCAATATCAGTTATGAATTTGCATCAAGAGGAACGGAACAAATTACTGCTGTAGATGATAATTATGGTTGCATTAAATTTATTAATGAAACTGCTGAGGTATTCGAAATGAACATCAGCACTATAAAAAGTGATGTTTTTAAATATCTTGAAAAGTCAAAACAAAAACATACTATTATCTTTGCAGATCCACCTTATGCTTTTGAATTGGAAGCCTTTTCCAAAATCCCAGAATTTGTATTTAAAAATGAATTGCTAGAAGATGAAGGTGTTTTGATTATAGAACATTCTAAGCATACTGATTTGAGCAAATTAAATCACTACTCGCATTCAAAAAGTTATGGTGGTAATATGTTTAGCTTTTTTGAAATTATCTGATCATCAGACACGTAAGACAATTCCTAGTTAATTATATTCATTATATTTATAAGCCTTAACAGATTTTTCTGTTTGTATTTCTACATATTTATTCTTCAATTGTTATGGTTAATCGCTATTAATTAAAACCAAAACAATTATGAAAATTTTCAAAACAAGATTTTTAATCTTATTGACTGTTCTATTTGCGTTCAATCTAACAAGCGCACAAGATGAACAACCAACCATGTTTGCTGTGCACACAGACAATGTTAATTTTGACATGATGCCTAAGTATGAGCAACTCGCAAAACAGTTAAAGGAAAGTTGTGAAAAACACAAGATGAAAGATATTAATTGGACAACCATAAGTATTGAAGATGGTCGCTACGTTTATGTAACACCAATTAAAAACATGGCGGAATTAGACAAAAATGTAATGGGAGATTTGGCAGATAAAATGGGAAAAGAAGCCATGAGTAAAATGTTTGACGAAATGAATGAGTGTTATGATTCACATAGTGATGCTATTGTGCATTATAGTCCAGAACTATCATATATACCAGAGGACTATAGTACTAAAGGAAAAAACCATCGCGAATATCATTTTATGTATTATTCGCCGAAAAATTCCAAAGAGATGAAAGAAGCTATGGCCAAGGTAAAAGAAATGTTCAAAACCAAAGGTATTAAAAATGGTTATGAAGTTTATCATAGTGGTTTCGGGAGTGAAGAAAGTTATTATATGGTTTCAATTTCTGGTGAAAACGATTTAGAAATCGCCAAAGTAGGAAAAGAAAATGATGAACTTTTAGGTGACGATAAAAGCGCTACGTTCTATAATGTTATTAAACTAACAACAAAGTACGATCAGTTAGAAGGTAATTTAAGACCAGACCTAAGCTACTACCCGTCAAAAGAATAACCACCAACTCTACTAAACAAGAAGAGGTCGTCTAAAAAGTAATTTTTAGGCGATTTTCTTTTTGGTTAAATTTAGTATGTTAAAATAATTCTCAATATTTAGGGTAAAAGACCTAGAAAAGAAAAAGGGAAGTTAATTTATATAGCTA